>Ga0078894_10001491_pt1 | contig 17433 bp, 10 predicted proteins | sample LauGreSu1BDMLBSD_2_FD_67506 | JGI IMG/M metagenome (GOLD analysis project Ga0078894, IMG submission 67506) | Freshwater lake microbial communities from Lake Michigan, USA - Su13.BD.MLB.SD (version 4) (version 4) | ecosystem: Environmental > Aquatic > Freshwater > Lake | place: Lake Michigan... | reverse complement strand
AGTGATCCGATAGCTTAAGCACAGCCTGCGCAATTTGACGGGGGTTCCCTAGGTCAGCGCCGAGCGATTTTAGGGTGTTAGCTATGTTGGAGTCGTACAGCATGGGCTGATCCATTGAAATTAGTGACGAGCATGACCCGAGTATCAAAAATACAGTACAGGCAAATTGTCAACCTACGGATGGCGCCTGCGCGTTTCGTACCAGAGACTAGATACTGGCGGGAGTGCATCTTAGGCAAAGACGGTCTCCATTCAAGATGCTCCAGCTGTCTAAACTGTTGACGGTCTCTTTCTGGAGAGCATCTACACTCACCCGATTGAATTTTAGGTAGCTAAGTTCAGATCTTGCCTAACCAGTTTTATTTCCTAAAGTTTCTCACCTTCATTGCCGATTCCCTCTAAATCGGGCCGGTAGATGCCTGGTGCTCTTAAAGAGCCGATTTGTGAGCCGGTTGGGGTGAGCTATGTGTGGCTCAAAACTGAAGATATCTAACACTGCACGGCAATCAATTGCTGGCTTTGTGGCGTTATTTTTTTGGTCCTTAACTACACTTGGACAAGTGGAGACGTACCCACTTAGCTACTCAGCGCGGCTAACCAACAGTAGCGGTGGACCACTCGAAGGGGCAGTCGATGTACAACTTCGGTTTTGGAGCGATGCTACAGGCGGCGATCAACTCGCTGAGACGTTTTCTTATACAAAAGTGATCTTGACGCAAGGTGTCTTGCAACTGCGAGTGCCCACAACAACAACACAAATCGATAGAATTTTTGGTGACGGCAGTGAGCGTGTATTTGTCGAAATAACTGCCGATGACAGGACCTATCCCCGTCAGGAATTTACCTACATCCCACTTGCGCTGCGTGTGCCAATTGATAACAAGACCCTAACATTCGCAAGCGGAGGTAGACTTGCTGTAGACGTTCCAAGTCGTCCTAGTTCGAATAGTTTCTTATCCGTAGATTCCAAGGGCAAATTTTCTTGGGAGACCCCCGCTGTCACAGCATTGCGAGGCCAGAGCATTGCCAGCGCCCCACCAGCTTCGGGCCAAGTGCTCAGCTATGACGGTACTCAGTGGGTGCCAAAGTCACTTTCTCAACTAGGTGCCACCACGTCGGACGCGTCAACGATCACAAGCGGAACCTTAGCAGTGGCTGTTGGTGGGACGGGCCTAAGCGTCACGCCAGCTAACGGTCAAATCCCGATCGGTAACGGTAGTGATTATAGCTTGGCGACTCTTTCGGCTGGCACGGGGATCTCGATCAGCAACGCGGCTGGGAGTGTGACAATCAGTGCCACGGATGATGCTGCAACGAAAGTGTCGAAGAATGGCGATACGATGACTGGAGCTTTGACACTGCCTGCAGATGGTTTAGTGGCTGGGGCGGGGCAGTTTGTGTTGGCGGGTGGGAATGTAGGGATTGGGACGACGGCGCCTATTGCAGCTTTAGAAGTGACGGGTGCCATCAAGTTGCCGTACGGGAGCAACTTGATAATGCACTCAGACACTAACCCGACTGGGACTTCCAACTCGGATGGCTTTCGCATTCGGTCTGACGACAATTATTTTGCAGGATCGCAGGATGCTCTGATCATAGAAAAAACCGATTTTAATAACGCCACTCCTGATGGTGGTATTGTCATTGCCAATGCCGGGGCATCAGGGTCCTCAGTGGCTGCTCTGACTATTCGTGGATCTGGCCTCGTGGGCGTCGGCACGGTAAACCCGACTTCTATGTTACACGTTAGTAGTGGATCGACCACGAGCACTACGATTCAACTTGAGAACTCATCCGTCGGTGGACGTGCATTCGAGATAGGTCCGAGTGGATCGGCAAATACCACTATCGGAGTTGGTAAGTTATCTTTTTTCGATAAGACTGCTGGTGCACCGAGAATGGTGATCGATTCTACCGGTAACTTAGGAGTGGGCACTACTTCGCCAGAATATAAACTCGACGTTGCTGGCATGATCCGCTCGACTAATGGCATCATGTTCCCTGACGGGTCAATAATGACGTCAGCGTTACCAACTCCTACCTCTGGATATAACAGCCGAACCGATTTGAATCTCGCAGCTGATTCTGGTGGCAACGGCACCGGTGTCCTCGTATTATCAACAAAAAGCGTCGAGCGGATGCGAGTGACGAACTCGGGAAATGTTGGTATCGGGACGACTGCACCTGGGGCCACTTTAGATCTTGCTGCTGGAACCCTTGCGATCCGAGCTTTGAGCGGCTCTGCAAGTAATAATACCGCAATTCAGATCGGACGCGCTTCGGCGGATGCAACGCTTGGCGTTGCCGCCGTGGCCGCACAATACTCGACCAATTCCGCCGCTGGAGATGTCACGCTAAGGACAGAAGCCACTGGCCAAAGATTACTTTTCACAAACGGGGCCAGTGCCGCCACTATGGCGCTATCTTACGGTAATGTCGGTATAGGCACCACACAACCAACCAGTAAACTTCAGGTTATTGGCGACGGCGTAATCATCGGCAATCTCGGTGTCGGGACAAGTCTGCCCACCCAAGCTCTTGAGGTCGCCGGTACAATCAAAAGTAACTCCGGCGGATTCATGTTCCCGGACGGCACGGTGATGACGACTGCTGCCTCAGGCAGCGTATCTGAGGCAACCAGCACGACTGATCTCAACCTCGCTTCTGACACAGGATCTCAAGGCACCGGCGCTATCCTTCTCGCTACGCGAGGTGCTGAGCGTATGCGGGTCACCAATATCGGTAACGTTGGCGTCGGCACTAACGCACCTGTGGACAAACTCTCGGTTTGGTCTAGCAAAGATTCATCGGTGACGGCGCAATTCCCTGGTCTTGCGGTGGGCGATTCATCTCTTGCTAACGCTGGTGTAGGTGGTGGCATCTCGTTATGGGGTAACTACACAGGTACGACTCCGATTGCAGGAGCCTCAATTCACGCGATGAAGAACGTTGCTACCGCGGGAGATACGGGATTTAATCTCGCATTCAACACTCGAACCAACGCGGGAAGTTTGGCAGAGCGGATGCGCATCTCGAGCACCGGCAGTGTGGGTATCGGTACCGTATCACCGATCGCACCTCTCGATTTCGGCAAGGTGCTAGGTAATAAAATTCTTCTGTATTCGAGCACTACTACCAATAGCTATGGGTTCGGAATACAGTCCAGTTTGTTGCAGGTCTTCGCTGGTACATCAGCTGATATTGCGTTTGGTACGGGGTCATCTTCGCCATTTGCCGAACTTGTGAGAATCAAGAGCAGTGGTAAGGTCGGGATTGGCACCTCTGCACCAGCAAACAAACTTAGTGTAACCGGTGATGCTGACTTCTCAGGTAACGTCGGTGTCGGGACCACGACGCCTACTGCGAAGCTCGAAGTCTCAGGGCAAATCAAATCCTCGACTGGTGGTATCATGTTCCCCGATGGCTCCGTGATGACAAGTGCCGTAGCACCGTCAGTGGGGTCAAGTAGTATCACCGATCTGAATCTAGGTGCCGATATAGGGGCTACAGGCTCTGGTGTTATGACTCTTTCCACTAGCGGCGCGGAACGGATGCGCGTCAATAATGATGGAAAGATTGGAATAGGTACTTCAACGCCGGCCAACACACTCGATGTGGCGGGGAGTGTTGCGATTGGGTCTGGTTACGCAGGCGGTACTGTCGCTGGTCCTGCAAATGGGCTGATTGTTCAGGGTAATGTCGGGATTGGGACTACGTCACCGAGCAACTTGCTTTCCTTTGGTAATGCGGTCACTAACCCAACACTTGCGCTCTTCGAAAACTTCGGTGGTGCGAATCTCTACGGGATCAGGGTGAACACCTCAGGCTATCGGACTGGAATCTATTCGAATGGGTCAGAAGTAATATCGATAACACCAGCAAACGGAAGCGGCGTCAGTAACATCGGTATCGGCACTACATCCCCCCAGCGTGTACTCGATATCAAATCCGGTGCCTCTGGTACCCTAACTGAGCAACTAGTATTACGCAACGGTGGCACAACCACCACTGCTAACACTGGAGCAGGACTCTATTTTGCCCTCACTAATGCATCAACATCCCGTCACGCTGCTATCGATGCTATCGTAGGCAACGCAGTAACTGGTGCTACAGATCTTACGTTAAGCACATATAACGGTACTGCAGTCACCGAGAAGATGCGCATCCAAGCTGGTGGCTCTGTCGGTATCGGCACCACTGCACCCTTCAACATGCTCAGTGTTGCAGGTGGCGCTGACTTCACAGGTAACGTCGGCATTGGTTCTTCGGCGCCAACGGAAGCTTTAGACGTTGCAGGAGTGATTCGCTCAAGCGTCGGCGGCATCATGTTCCCAGACGGCTCTATCATGACGTCAGCCGCTAGTCCTGGCACAGGTACAAGCAGTACCGGAGACCTCACATTTGCGGCAGATAGTGGCAACACGGGAACGGGTGTGGTCTCTTTCTCGACGCGCGGATCTGAACGGATGCGTGTATCAAACACAGGTAACATCGGATTTGGTACTGCCAGCCCGCTATCCAAAGTTGACGTTAACGGCGGTATGGCAATAGGTACCTACGCGGGTACTGCGGCTGCTGCTACTGGCAACGTGATTGTGAGTGGTAGCGTCGGTATCGGCACGTCGACAGCAACTGGTGCTAAGCTCAGTGTGATGGGTGGTAACGTAGGGATTGGGACGATGAACCCCCCTGCAAACCTCAGTGTGCTCGGCAAAATTGCTACGATCAGTTCTGGAGGTGCAGTATGGGATCACGTAGCACTTTGGGCCGATTCGAATAATGGATTTCTCGACGTCGGCAACGCAAATCCTCTACGCATACGGATTAACTCTGGTGGTGCGGACGGCCCAAATACAGCGACGTACAGTGACGTCATGACGTTTTTAAGTAACGGAAACATCGGAATCGGGAGCCTAACTCCTACCCAACGCCTCGAAGTAGCGGGCCTAATCAAATCATCCTCAGGTGGCTTCATGTTCCCCGATGGCACGGTCATGACGACTGCGGCTGGTGGTACATCGTCTGGCAGCTCGAGTGAAGGGGATTTGACCCTGGCAGCAGGTACTGGCGTGGGTGGCGCGATGCTTCTGTCTACCCAGAATACCGAGCGTATGCGTATCGATTATAGCGGTAACGTTGGTATCGGAACCACTGCACCCAAGAACAAACTAGATGTCGCTGGCAGCGTGGCGATTGGTTCTGGTTACGCTGGTGGGACTACCGGTTCGAGCAATGGTCTTATAGTTCAGGGGAATGTGGGGATAGGTACGATATCGCCCTTTTCGAAATTGACTGTCACTGATGAAGCGACGATTGTAGGCCGAGGAATCTCGGTGTCACAACACACCACTGATGCCGCTGCAGCACTGATGAATTTCCGGAAAAGCCGTGGTACCGCTGCCGCACCGATCACGGTTGCCAGTGGTGATTACACAGCCGATTTTACTGCTCAAAACTATGACGGCACATCCTGGTTGATAAACGGTAACTTTGGTTACCGAGTGACTGGTACTCCGTCTACAGGCAATGTACCGGGTCAATGGGTTTTCGCGGCATCATCGGCAAATGATAATAACCCTGGTGTCAATAACACTATCAGGATGGTAGTGGGCTCAGATGGCAACGTCGGTATTGGGACGACCATTCCGTCGCAAAGACTAGTATCAGTCGGAGATTCAGCTACCTACGCGTTGATGCTTGATAACTCAAGCAGTGATGGCAGCTCTAATAAATGGCGTATCGGCTCAACTGGACCAGCGTGGGTTGCAGGCGACAATAAGTTGGTGTTTACGTATGAAGATAGTAATTCAGGCAACGCGAAGCTGACGATTGACGCAGCTGGCAACGTCGGCATCGGCACCACATCCCCCGTCCAAAAACTTGACGTCGCAGGTGCAATCAGATCCACCTCCGGTGGATTCATCTTCCCTGACGGCACTTCCATGACCACAGCGATTACAGCCAGCACAGCAGGTTCATCTAGCAACGAGGATCTCAACTTTGCTGCTGACTACGATGCCTCTGGTGCTGGAGCTATAGTCGTCTCTACCAACGGCCAGGAACGGATGAGAGTGCTTAACGGCGGCAATATTGGTATCGGGACCTCGGTACCGAAATCGACGCTGGACGTTGCTGGCGGTGTGTCACTTGGTGCGTACGGCGGTGTGAACGCAGCGCCGACCAATGGGTTGATTGTGAGTGGGAACGTAGGAATTGGAGTCACATCTCCACTTGGTGGACTTCATGTCAACAATGGGTCTCAATGGAGTTCTTTCAATTATGGTGCGAACATTGTAGTCGGAGGATCACGAAACAACAGTATTGCTCTACTGGATTCCGTAAATTCTAACCCTTGGGCGATCACCAACGCAGCCGGATCTATCAGGTTTAGTCAAATGCCGGCCTTGGGAAACACTACAACAAGCCCGACTCAGAGAGTAGTGTTTGACGCTAGCGGCAACGTCGGTATTGGGACGCCTTCGCCGATTACCAAACTGCACTCGGTAAGCAACGGAAATACAGGCGTGGCATCTGCATTTCTCTACGGAGATTACTTTGGTGCGACGCTGGGGGTAAATACCACATCTTCAAACTATTACGCCCTAAACGTCGTGAACAGTATCAACACCGCAGGAAGTGGTGGCAACTCGTTACTCTATGTCCGCGCCGACGGAAGTGTCGGCATCGGCACCACCACCCCATCCTACACACTCCACGTCAACGGATCGGTTGCCGGCGTGGGCTCGTATAACGCGCTTTCTGATATTCGCTACAAGAAGGATGTTCAGGATCTAGCAGGCAGCTTGGCTAAAATCCTAGCCATCAGGGGTGTGAGCTATAAGTGGCTTGATGAGGACAAATACGGCAGTGCGACTCAGTTGGGAGTGATCGCGCAGGAGATTGAGAAGATTGTTCCAGAGGTCGTTACTACGGATGCAGACGGAGTTAAGAGGGTCAAGTATGACGATCTAATACCGCTGATTATTGAAGCTATGAAAGCTATGCAAATGGCAAACAACGCAAAAGATGCGGAGATAAAGGAGCTGAAAGCGGAGGCCGCACTGCTTAAGGCGGAGACAGCGCATCTAAAAGCCGCAATTTGTTACAAATTCCCCGACATGTCTTTTTGTGGACAATAACACGGTGTTTTATGTCTTGCTGCCATCGTCCGAACTGGAGCTTATACGCCCAAACTATAAGCTCATAATTTTTCGATATTTCAGAAATTCCCTCCGTTTGGCGATGATAGCTATGTGGACATCAAACAAGGAGGCCACAATGGAAACGAGTCAAACTTGGGATCTTTATCAAGCAACCACTCAAAAACATACTTTCGAATCGAACTCGGTAGAGGACCTTGCCAGTCGCGGAGATCTAAAATCACTGGTTGAGAAAAAATTGCAGTCTAGAGAGCTTAATCAACGTGACCGCTTTGGGTTTACGCCATTAATGGTCGCAGCCTATGCCCAGCGAGTTGATGTCGTCAAATATCTACTGGAGCTGGGTGCAGATCCCAATATTACAGATTTTGATGGTAATACCGTGCTGATGGGAGTCACCTTCAAAGGTAATGTCGAGCTTGCGCGGTTACTATTGCAATATCAGGCAGATCCTGAACACCATAATTTGCGTGGGCTGAATGTTCGAGATTTAGCGGTGATGTTTGATCAACAGGAAATCCTGAGGCTCGTTGATCGCTACACTGATGCGAAGTCTTGGGGGCAAACTTACTCAGTACTCGAACTCTATACGGGGCTCAATCGCAAGCGAATGGCGAGCTGATCCTCATTGAAACGGTTAAGTGACTCGTTAGATCTGGCTCCTTAGGCTTCGTGACTACTGACCGGCATTTTAATCGCCAGTCTCACTAGTACGACCCAGATGTTAGGAGCCAGATTTGACTGATGAGTTTCTAGAGTAGACGTCCATAAGCCAACCTCCGCCTCGGTTGGCCTTGGATTTTAGAATTTCTCGGCTTTGATGGCATGGTAGGCCGGTGTCTCGTAGGGGTGAGCGGCCTAAAGTGCTTTAATCGCCGAATCAATTAATGCTTCGTCGCAGACCATCTCAACCTTAAGCTCGGCAACTTTTTCGGTTTGGCCTTCCTGTCCTAAAAAGGGATTGCTGCCACTGAGCGGGCGGTACTGACCTTGGCCTTGGATCTCCCAGGCACAGAGGTCGTAGGCGCCTATGCGTCCAGCACTAGCAGCAAATATGGCATCTTTGACCTTTACGGCATGATTTTGGGAAAGTAGAAGTGCAAGAGATACAAGTAATCGCTCTTCATCAAACGACTACAATTGGTCACACGGACTACTTTTTTTGAGGTCACTCAACCTTAGGTGCGACCACTCCACTAAGCCGTCGCGCCTTGCGGTCAAATCGCCCGTTAAAAGGACATTTCTGACAAAGCTCCTCGTGCAAGACTCCCGTCTGAAACCCCGATCGTATACGTTCAGGTTTGTAGGACATTCAAGGCCTGTTTTCGATTAGTACCTACTGATCAACCCGGCCAACACGTCCGCCACCCAAGCCTTTAATCTACGAACCGAGCCGTCAAACCTGCTATTTGCTTTCTACTCATCGGCTCTGAAGTAGCTCTGAACCAGCTCTGAACCACGGGCATGATTACCCAAACACGCCCCAGCTAGGCAGCGGGCAAAAGCTCTCTCAGCCCCGTTGTCGATGGGACTCGGTTTCAGCATCCGGGTTATATTTTGATTAGCTCAGGTGTTCACTCGACCATTCGTCAGGCTCAAAGTGGAACTCCCCCTGCTTGTGTCGCGGTTGTGCCCGTGGCGGTGACGTCGATCTTAAACACCTGGGCCAGCATCTTAGACCACTTATGGTTTTTGAACTCACCTGGTTTCTCTGCTTCCTAAGCGTCACTGTCAAACTAGAATCCTTTTTTGATCTCGGGTCTGAGTGTGATGTCGCGTCTGAGCGGTGAATTGGCGGCAAATGTTCCGCCCAACATGCGAGATGACTCCGAGGAGGAGGTATAAGCACCACGAGAGTGGTGCCATTTGTCCACGATGTTTTGAGCGCCAGCTTGACTTCGCCATTGGCCAGGATCTCAAGACAATTAATTGATAAGAGGCCTCTTGCGATATATTCGATCAGTTTATAGAGCCTGTCACTGGCATTGGCATTTGTCGCAGTATTTGCGGAGAGGTCCGACAACTGCACCTATGTTGTCCAGTGATTGTCGGAGCCCAAAAGCTCTGCCTCGAAGTTCTTGCGGCGTGATGTCAGCTATGAGTGCATCACGGGGTGCACCGCGGATGCCCTTGCCGACGTGATCAGACATCCTCGCGAAAAGAACCCAACGCACACTGGTCACCAACGCAAACGAAGGTTTGCTGAGGGTGCTTAGTCCGTACCCAAATGCTACCTACTGCTAGAAAATAATAAAAATACTGTATGCAAAGCACCAGCGATATCTCCGTGCATCTAACGCATGATTACTGAAAGTCTACCTTATTGTATTTAGACTTTTGGGATTGGACGGCATACACTTCCAGCCAGGGTTTTCTTCAGTAAGGAGTCTATCATGATGCTAGCAACCGTCCGGTTAATAATTGCAAGTGGAGTAATCATGTCTAGCGTTGCATTTAGCTCAGTAAAGACTGAACCAGTCGAATATAAACAGGGCGATGACAAGTTTGAAGGCTTTATTGTTTATCCAGAGAAAGCCAAAGAACCTGTTCCCGGAATCCTGATGGTCCACAATTGGCTCGGTAATTCAGACGAAACCAGACATCAGGCCGAACGCATAGCCGCGCTGGGCTATGTCGTTTTTGCCGCTGATATTTATGGCAAGGGGGTTAGGCCTAAGGATCAAAAGGAAGCGGCGCAGCTGGCAACGATCTATAAAAATGACCGCAAAAAATTTCGTGACCGATTACAGGCCGGCCTGGCAACTCTACGTCGGCAGAGAGGCGTTGATCCGACGAGAGTCATCGCAGTCGGCTATTGTTTTGGTGGGACAGGTGTTTTGGAGCTAGCGCGCAGTGGGGCTGACATCAAAGGCGTGGTCAGCTTCCACGGTGGCCTCGATAGCCCTACGCCGGATGACGGCAAAAACATAAAATCTGAAGTGCTCGTCTTGGCTGGAGCGGACGACCCTTTGCAAAAGTCAGATGATCTCCATGCCTTCGAAAAGGAAATGAGGAGTCATCATTTAGCTTGGCAATTGATCATGTATGGGGGAGCCGTACACAGCTTTACCGACCGCTCGGCCGGCAACGATAACAGTAAGGGAACTGCTTATAATGCTAACGCGGATCGGCGATCCTTCGAGGCGTTTAAGCAGTTTGCTAGCGAGCTTTTTGGTCCAACACCGGCAACTTAAAGAGAGAGTAATCACACATCTGATTTCATTCGGTACCCAAGCCTAATGGTCGCGTCCTTAACTCACTCTCCGCCTAAGGTAATATGGGTACATGGACGACTATAGTGGGCATTGAAACTTGAGTGGCCCTGCTCGGCCGCGCAAAATTATGGAGCCATAGTATGATTGCCATCGTTGGAGCAGGGCTTGCTGGTCTCACCGCTGGACGCGCGCTATTGAATGCGGGTTTTACTGATTTTGTGATTTATGAACGCGAGGCGCAGGTGGGCGGACGCTTGGCCACGGAGAGTGATGTCGAGTTTATCTACGACGTTGGATTTGCTGTTTTAAATCCAGCTTATCCAATGGTGTCCAAATACTTGTCATTGCCCTCTCTAGGGCTTAGGTATTTCGATGCCGGGGCACTTCTACTGCAAGGCAAAGGACAAATGTCGGCACTGTTTGACCCTTTGTCTCACCCTGATAAAATGCTGTCGATGATCGCGCAGAGCTTTCCCACATGGTCCGATCGCTTGCGTACGCTAGCGTTGCGAATGTTCATTAAACCTCCTGAGCGACCGCGAGATGACGGGATGAGCGCACTCGAGGGGCTACACTCACTTGGTTTTTCTGAGCCATATATAGAGCAATTTTTTCGTCCATTTTTTGCGGGTGTTTTTCTAGACCGAGACCTATCGGTTTCAGACGAGTTATTTCGATACCTATTTGATTACTTTCGAAAATCACGCGTGGCACTGCCTGCTGGCGGTATCAATGCAGTTGCGGCAAATCTGGCCAGCCCCATACCACCGCAGCATATTCGCTGCGGTGTAGCGGTGGAGTCCATCGAGCACGGCAAGCTAATTCTTTCAGATGGTACAGTGGTGCATCCTAGAGCCACCATACTCGCTGTGGATGCCAGATCGGCTGCAAGACTAGTTACTAAAGGCTCCGACGACTGTGCATTTCGATCAGTGACTACAGCCTATTTTGCTTCACCCTCAGTTCCCTGGTCGCATCAGAGGCTCCTCGCCCTCAATAGTACGGGTAAGGGATGGGTCAACCACATGGCAGCTCTTTCGAGCGTTCAGCCCTCTTACGCAAAAGGACAACGCCATCTTGTTGCCGTTAGCGGTGTCGGTACAATGACAACTCATGCGATTGCTAAGATGGCTGAGGACATTCAGCGTGAACTCGTCGACCTCTTGGGGCGCGAGGCGCTCAATTGGGAATTCCTACGTGTCTATCCCGTAGCATACGCATTGCCTGTACGCTTTGGAAGGTTAAGCTATGAGTCAGCGGAGTCACTGATCTATGCAGGTGATTATCTTGAAAACCCATCGATTCAGGGCGCCATGCTGTCGGGCGAAAGAGCTGCGAGCCTGGCATTGCTCCGGAGTAAAACATGAAAAAAAAGTTCGAGACTTTAATCGTTACCGGAGCGTCGCGGGGGATTGGCGAAGCTACGACGAGGCGTTTCTGTAACGAGGGTTATCGAGTCGTAGGAATTGCGCGTACCGCTGAAGCTTTGGACCAATTGAAGGCAGAATTCGGTGAGCTATTCGTGCCTAAAGTTGCCGATCTCAGCGACCTCGATCAGGCGGAGGCTACTATCGCAGCCCTGATGAGTGATCGCAAGCTTGGGATTAGCGGCCTTGTTTTAAACGCAGGTGTTTCGTCTAGTAAGGCATTCATGCAATCATCGCGCGCCCTGCAGACGCTAGAGATGAACCTGAACTACCACTCTCCCTCGATATTCCTACGGCACGCATTGAAACGGTTCAGGCGCTTGCCGCAAGGGAAAATTATCGCTGTCAGCTCGCTCACAGCCCTCTTGCCGTTTCCCAATAACGCCTCCTATGCAGCCTCTAAAGCGGCTTTTTATCATTTACTACGCTCAATCCGCATGGAAGAGGGATTTACCAACGTCGAGATTAGCGCTGTGCTTCCTGGCCTAACTGACACGAAGATGTCGGAATCTTTTGAATCGATACTGCCACGTGCCGCACCAAAAGACATTGCGGATGCAGTGTTCAGATGTTGGAAAAAACCCGAGTTTCCGCGGGTCGTAGGACGGCTAAATCAAGTTGCGCAGAATTTCAATCGTCTTCAACCGTGGTTGTTTGATCAGTTAACGTCATCCATTGTCAGGTGGCTGCCCCATGAGTAATGAAACCAAAGATACTAGATCAAAAGCAACCATCATGATCACCGGGGCAGCAGGCTTTATTGGTAGTGCACTTAGACAGTCACTCAGTCAGGATTACGAGCTAGTTTGTATCGACTTGCTGCCGCCGCTCTGTAAAGGCCCTAACGAGGACTGGTATCAAGTCGATATTACTAACATCCAAGACATCGACAGTCTTTTTCGAGGTTTGCAAAGACCTTTGGCTGGCTTGATTCACCTAGCGTGGTACTACGATTTCTCCAATCGCCCACATCCACGGTATCAAGCTGCTGTTGATGGCGTCGCCACTCTAGCAGAGGCATTCGGGCGCCATGCTAGGCCAGATGCACCCTTTATATTCGCATCGAGTATGGCGGCGATGTCACCCACTGTTCCTGGTGTCAAGTTAACGCCCGAATCGCAAAGATCTGAGGCATGGCAGTATCCAGCCTCGAAAGTGCGCGGGGAGCGGGCCTTGCGCAAGACTACGATTGCTCAACCTGTCGTTGAGTTGGTGCTGGCGGGAGTTTATTCTGATTTTTGCGAATTAGTGCCTCTCTTTCAGTCTATCGAGCGGATTCGCCTTGGGAGTTTTCAGAGTTGGTTTTTTCCTGGGCGCACTGACAGAGGCTTAACCTACGTCCATATCGATGATGTAACCGAAGCATTTCGTTGTGCGCTACGCAGTAGCTATCCTAAGTCCACTGCAGTCGAGCGCCTTCTGGTGGGCGAAGCGTCGCCAGTGACTAATCAAACTATCTTTGACTCGGCCTCGGCCGCATTCAGTCGCAGCTCCGTGCCAAAACTGAGAGTCCCGCCTGGTCTAGCAGCACTTGGGGCAGGTATCATTACTCTTTTCAGTAGAGACAATTTTGTCCAGCCATGGATGCCCAAATTTGCTGAGGAGCACTTCGAGTTTGATCTTTCCAGAACCGAGCAAGTGCTAGGATGGAAACCAACCAAGCGTCTTTTAGACACCTTACCAACTATGCTGTCACTCGCTTCTAATGACACGAATGAATGGCTAACGCGCAATCGGCGCCGTCCATGGCGTCGCCAAGAGCTACGTATAAAACGGCCAAGTTTGCTGTGAACCAACCCGCCCAAGCTGTCGTCTTAAGTTGATTTTTATGTGCCACCGTATAATATTTATGTTGTAAAAAGTGTTGCTCATCGATGGTGCCCGGCAGACCGGCAAGACCTATCTCGCGGAAAAGATTTTTGGCACCGAGTCTTTTGCTCGTGTCCATAAGTTCGACTTTCGGGAAGACCGTGCTCTACATAAGTACTTCAATGCTGGCCTCGCACCAGAGCAGCTCATCAAAAATCTAGAGCTGCACCGAGGACAAGATATTTCACTTGGTGCGGACCTGATTTTTTTGGATCAAGTGGGAGAATGGTCGCTTATTAAGCCTAATATATTCAAACTGTTCTTCTTTGACGTTGGAATTTTAGGCAATTTACTCGAAATCACCTACCGCGAGCAATTAGCGCAGTCGATGGCGTTTAAAGGATTCATCGCCGAGAACTTCGTCCAATCTGAGCTGATCGCTCAGGGTGCTCTCCAGACATATTCATGGAGCGAAAGAAATTCCGAGATCGAATTCATTCACAAGTCAAAGGAAGGGGATATCATCCCCATCGAAGTCAAAAGTGGCAAGCGCACCCGCGCCAAGAGCCTGGCTGTGTACCGCGAAAAATACGCGCCCGGCGCGACATCAAACTTGTCGGCACTGCCGGTGGGAGCGACCTGGCGAAAGAATTTTTTTGGGGTCTTATAGTTTTTTGCAATAATCATTTCGCTTCCAGGTATTTAACATTCTCACCGATTAGTGCGATTATCTTTGGCATGTGCCACTGGTGACTCGTCCTCTCTATAATCACGTCCCCATGATCAATAAGGATCATCCATGTGCCCAAGTGCAAAGACTTTGACCGCGCCCGTAGATACGACGGACAAGTCGACAAGTGCTTGGCGAAGCCTACTTCATCCAACTGTGATCGTGGCTGCTTTAGGCTACATGGTAGACGTTTACGACATGGTTCTATTCTCCTTGGTAAGGCATCCGAGCCTCGAGGCTCTCGGCTATCATGGTGACGCCGTGCTTGAAAAAGGCGTGCTGCTCATAAATCTACAGATGCTTGGGATGCTTTGCGGCGGAGTCTTCTGGGGTATGCTCGGAGATAAAAAGGGCCGTATGTCGGTGCTCTTTGGCTCAATCTTGCTCTACTCGCTCGCCAATCTGGCCAACGCATGGGTGACCAACATCCATGAATATGGTGCCCTGCGATTTATCGCTGGATTCGGCCTTGCTGGTGAGCTTGGGGCCGCCGTAACGCTCGTCAGCGAGGCTCTTAAGGCTGAGCACAGGGGGCTTGCATCAGCAATCATTGCAGCCGCTGGAGCGATAGGTAGCGGGGTTTCGTCCCTCGTTGGTGAGTTTCTAAGGTGGGAGGATGCCTATATTTTCGGCGGGATCATGGGCCTTTTGCTTCTGGCATTACGTCTACGCAGTCTTGATTCCGATCTATTCAAGACGTTGCAATCCTCAATGCCCCAGGTGAACCGTGGGGATCTCCGGCTGCTTTTTAATCGCAAACGCGCTTATCGCTACGCTCTTTGCGTATTGACTGGGGGACCAGTTTGGTTCGTAAGCGGAGTGCTTATTGGATTTGCGCCTGAAATCGGAAGGAGTCTCGGCGTCGTTGGTAACCTGCAGGTACCTGCGGCAATCTTCGTCTCGACTCTTGGATATCTCGCAGGTGATTTGATCAATAGTGTACTTAGTCAACGCTTGTCATCGCGGAAAAAGGTCATTGTAAGCTCTGTTTTCGGTTGCAGTGTATTTTCGGTTTGGTTCTCCCTCAATATTGATGCGCATCCTTGGTCGTATTATGCGCTGCTTTTTGCTCTCGGATATAGCACTGGATATTGGTCCTTGCTGATGACTTCTATTGCAGAGCAGTTCGGCACCAACATGCGAGCCACTGTTACCACCACGGTACCGAATATAGTGCGCGCACTGGTAATTCCCATGACCCTCGGCCTCGAGGTGCTGCGTCCAGAGATTGGACTCAAACATGCCGTCGAAGTGGTTGGTGGGGTTGTCATTTGCCTCGGCGCCGCGGCAGCCATCCGACTTCGCGAGACTTACGGCAACAGCATGGATTTTGTCGAGGCCTAGCGACCTGCTTTCCACGCGGTGACTGAATCGATTTCTAGTTTTAGATTTTGGAGTTGCTTTGAAGTGTACGCAGATTCAAGCTCGGGTTTATAGTATTTATCGTGAACCCAAAGCGGTATTAAATATTGATTGCCATCGACTGGCGGCAACGGCCGCTGTCATCTGCCGGAGTATTTATGCCACGATTGTCCCTGCTTCCCATGGTCCTAGCGCTAACCGTGTCGTGCGGCGGGGACAAAAGCGATAATGGTGTCAGTGGAGATTCGTGGACGGCGGGTGCCTCCGACTTATCGGGGTTAGGCGTCGCATTCACGGCGCCCCTTGGGCTTGAGTCGCGGAGCACCGCGGGCACATCGATGGCTTGGGTGTCGCCTATTGGGGACGAGGGGGTGATTCTCCGCTACGAAGTCGGGCTTAAAGCAGCGACACTGGCTACGGCCCTAGCCGATACCGAGATCTTTAGCGAGCTTTCGACTCTCACAGCCACGGGTGCAGCGTCTGAGGTGGCGGCGGCCAGCGGCAAGGGGAGTAAGCGCAAGTATGCGGGCAGCGTGGAGGGCGGCAAGACAGTGACGGCCATAGTCGCCGCATTGCCCCGTGACAGCTTTGATCAGACTGGGTTTGGTGGCGTCAAATTGATGGTCTGGGGCACTGGTGGCGACAGCGAAACCTTGCAAGCACGGTTTAGTGCAGCCGTGGCCTCGATTAGGTTTGTATCGCTTTCGCCGAGCTTGCCTGCGCGGCAATATTTGGCCGTTGGTGAGTGGGCGTTTGCCGGTACAGCAAGTACCTCCGGAGGTACTGTAGGTCGGCAGCTGCTGTGGCTGTGTACCGGGCGTATGGCTTATAAACAGACAGGCTTAAGCGGTAATGCGGTCCTGGACGGCGCCGACGGCGCTCTTCTGACCGGGACCTGGGAGGCCTACAGCGGAGCGGGGCAGCCGCTACTATATATACGAATCGACGGTCAATCGGATCCCAAGTTGATGCCTATCACCATTCAAAGTGAGAGCCGGGCTTTCACCTGGGGAGGCAAACAATTCTTAGGAACCGACCGAGGCTGTGAATTAGGCTTACCAACCCAGCTTCGGCTCTCTCATCTCATCTCTGGTTAGGATCCTTTGCTGCGATCATTGTTTTATATTTTCCCTGCCTCCATTATGATCGCAGTCACATAAAGCATTGCAGCCACGTCCATGCCGTTGAGGATTCACGCTGATGAGTAAGCCGGAAGACGTAATCAAACAAATTCGACGTTCAGAAGCGACCAAAGTCAAAGTCGCCATTACTGACCTTGACGGCGTACTGCGCGGCAAGGTGATTCATATCGATAAGTTTTTGAGTGCAGCTGAGTCGGGGTTTGGGTTCTGTAACGTTGTCTTTGGCTGGGACAGCTCCGATCAGGCCTACGACAATGTTGACTATACGGGGTGGCATACGGGCTATCCCGACGCCAAGGTTAACCTGGATCTTTCGACTTTCAGGACGATACCTTGGGATCAAGATATGCCGTTTTTCCTCGGTGATTTTGTCGACGACCAAGACCGTCCCCTGCCCATTTGCCCGCGGCAACTTCTCAAGCAGATTCTGGCGCAGGCCGAGGTTGCCGGAATGTATCCCATGGTTGGGGTGGAGTTTGAGTGGTTTAACTTCCGTGAGACGCCGCTGACCTTGGCTGAAAAGGGTCACGTACGTCCACAGCCACTGACGCCAGGGATGTACGGTTACTCACTCATGCGCTCTGGGTA
>Ga0078894_10001490_pt1 | contig 17438 bp, 5 predicted proteins | sample LauGreSu1BDMLBSD_2_FD_67506 | JGI IMG/M metagenome (GOLD analysis project Ga0078894, IMG submission 67506) | Freshwater lake microbial communities from Lake Michigan, USA - Su13.BD.MLB.SD (version 4) (version 4) | ecosystem: Environmental > Aquatic > Freshwater > Lake | place: Lake Michigan, USA... | reverse complement strand
TACTGGGCCAACGGGTAGAACTGGACCTACTGGACCTACTGGTCCTACTGGTAGAACCGGACCTACTGGTCCAACCGGACCTACTGGTTCTACTGGGTCTACTGGTCCTAGTGGGTCAACTGGTGAAACTGGTAATACTGGTGAAACTGGTAATACTGGTGAAACTGGTAATACTGGTACAACTGGTACTACTGGTGCAACTGGTAGAACTGGTGCAACTGGTAGAACTGGACCTACTGGTCCAACCGGTCCTACTGGTCCAACCGGTCCTACTGGTAGAACAGGTCCAACGGGTGAAACCGGAAATACTGGTCGAACAGGTCCTACTGGTAGAACAGGTCCTACTGGTGAAACTGGTAATACTGGTGAAACTGGTAATACTGGTGAAACTGGTGAAACCGGTAATACTGGTGAAACTGGTGCAACTGGTAGCACAGGACCTACTGGCACTACTGGTCCTACCGGTGTTGCTGGTTCTGCTACAAATACTGGTGCTACCGGACCTACTGGACCAACTGGTGTAACTGGTGTAACTGGTCCCGCTGGTAATGCTTCGAATACAGGTGCGACGGGTCGAACTGGTCAAACTGGGCCAACTGGTCCAGCAGGTGAAGCATCTAACACTGGTGCAACTGGTTCAACTGGTATAACAGGTCCTACTGGCGCAACAGGTGTAACTGGTTACACTGGCGAGACTGGTAATACTGGTACAACTGGCGCAACCGGTGTAACTGGTGCAACTGGTATAACAGGCGCTACTGGTGTAACTGGTGATATTGGTGCAACCGGACAAACTGGTTCTACTGGACCAACCGGACCAACCGGACCAACCGGAATAACTGGACCTACTGGTTCAACTGGACATACTGGTAGAACAGGTGCTACTGGTAGAACTGGACCAACTGGTAGAACAGGTGATACTGGTGAAACTGGTAATACTGGTGAAACTGGTGAAACCGGTAATACTGGTGAAACTGGTGAGACTGGTAATACTGGTGAAACTGGACCTACTGGTCGAACTGGTCCTACTGGTGCTACTGGTAGAACTGGACCAACTGGACCTACCGGTCGTACTGGTACTACTGGACCAACTGGTGAAATAGGTGAAACTGGTGAAACTGGTAATACTGGTACAACTGGAACCACTGGTTCTACTGGTAGAACTGGACCAACTGGTGTAACCGGTCCTACTGGTGTAGCCGGTTCTGCTACAAATACAGGTGCTACTGGGCCTACTGGTAGAATTGGTCCAACTGGTGTAACTGGTCCTGCTGGAACATCATCTAATACAGGTGCTACTGGATATACTGGTATAACAGGTGCAACTGGTCCAGCTGGTGACGCAGCCAATACGGGTGCAACCGGTTCTACTGGTATAACTGGTGAAACTGGTTCCACAGGACCTACGGGTACAACTGGTGCTACTGGTTCTATTGGTGAAACTGGCGCTACTGGTTCTACTGGACCTACTGGTGAAACTGGGTCTACTGGTGAAACTGGGTCTACTGGTGAAACTGGATCTACTGGCGAAACTGGGTCTACTGGTGAAACTGGTGAAACTGGTGCAACTGGTACTACTGGCCCTACTGGACGCACAGGTGCGACTGGTGCAACTGGACGCACTGGACCTACTGGTAGAACTGGTCCTACTGGACCTACTGGTTCTACGGGAGAAACTGGGTCTACTGGTGAAACAGGTTCTACTGGAACTACGGGTACTACTGGTGCCACTGGTTTTACCGGTGCTACTGGTTGTACTGGTGCTACTGGTTCCACCGGAACTACTGGTGCCACTGGAACTACTGGTGCTACTGGAACTACAGGTGCTACTGGACCTACCGGAGCGACTGGTGTAACTGGACCAGCCGGGTCTGCAACAAATACAGGTGCTACTGGTGAAACTGGGTCTACTGGTGCGACTGGTGTAACTGGACCACCTGGAACATCATCTAATACAGGTGCAACCGGATATACTGGATATACTGGTGTAACTGGACCTGCTGGTGAAGCAGCAAATACAGGCGCAACAGGTGATACCGGGGCAACTGGTCAAACCGGTTCAACTGGTCCTACTGGTCCAACTGGTCCTACTGGTGATATTGGAGCAACTGGTGAAACCGGTCCAACTGGTGCAACTGGTTATACTGGTGTAACTGGTGATATTGGAGCAACCGGTGAAACCGGTCCAACTGGTGCAACAGGTGCAACTGGTGCAATTGGACCGACTGGTTTAGGAGATACCGGTGTAACTGGTTGTACCGGTGAAACTGGGTACACAGGTGAAACTGGTAACACAGGTGAAACTGGTGAAACTGGTGAAACTGGTCCTACGGGTTACACTGGACAAACAGGTTCTACTGGTAATACTGGTCGAACTGGTCCTACTGGGCGAACTGGTCCTACTGGACCAACTGGTGAAACCGGTAATACTGGTAATACTGGTCGAACTGGTCCAACTGGTAGAACTGGACCTACCGGTCCTACTGGTCCTACTGGTGCTATTGGTGAAACTGGTCCTACTGGGCCTACTGGAATAACTGGTGCAACAGGTGAAATTGGTGAAACTGGTACTACTGGTACTACTGGTGAAACTGGTGCAACAGGTGAAACTGGTGCAACAGGTGAAACTGGTACTACTGGTACTACTGGTACTACTGGTCCTACTGGACGAACTGGACAAACTGGTCCTACTGGACGAACTGGACAAACTGGTCCTACTGGTGTTACTGGTGCAATTGGTGAAACTGGTAATACTGGTGTTACAGGTGAAACTGGTGAAACTGGTGAAACTGGTAATACTGGTACTACTGGACCTACTGGTTCTACTGGACCTACTGGACCAGCCGGTTTTGCAACAAACACCGGTGCAACTGGTTCAACTGGTCCTACTGGTGCTACTGGCGTAACCGGTCCACCTGGAACATCATCCAATACTGGTGCTACTGGACAAACTGGATATACTGGACCTACTGGTCCTGCTGGTATTGCATCCAATACTGGTGCGACTGGACGCACTGGTCCTACTGGTCCTACTGGTCCTAGTGGTGCAACTGGACGAACCGGTCCAACTGGTAGAACTGGACCAACTGGTATTACTGGTCCAACTGGACCTACCGGAGAAACCGGTAATACCGGTGAAACTGGTAATACTGGTGAAACTGGTGAAACTGGTAATACTGGTGAAACTGGTGAAACTGGTAATACTGGTGAAACAGGTCCAACTGGTAGAACTGGAACTACTGGTGTAACTGGTCCAACAGGTAGAACTGGTCCTACTGGACGTACTGGTCCATCTGGTGTTACCGGTAACACTGGTGCTACTGGTGTAACTGGTTATACAGGTGAAACAGGTAATACAGGTGAAACTGGTGAAACTGGTCCTACTGGTCAAACTGGTGAAACTGGTACAACAGGTACAACTGGTCCAACTGGTAGAACCGGAACAACTGGTGAAACTGGTAATACTGGTAGAACTGGTCCAACTGGTATAACAGGTAATACTGGTCCAATGGGTGTTACTGGTCCTACTGGTGCTACTGGCTTTACAGGTGTCACTGGTAGAACTGGACCTACCGGTGTAACTGGAAACACAGGTGCGACCGGATTCACCGGTGAAACTGGTAATACTGGTGTAACTGGTAATACTGGTGTAACTGGTGCTACTGGATATACTGGTGTTACTGGTGAAACCGGAAATACTGGTGTAACTGGTACAACTGGTGCTACTGGTACTACTGGAACAACTGGTGAAACTGGTACAACCGGTGTAACCGGTAATACTGGTGAAACTGGTATAACTGGCGAAACTGGTCCTACTGGAACAACTGGTATAACCGGTCCAACTGGTGTAGCCGGAGATGCTACTAATACAGGTGCGACGGGTGAAACTGGTCCTACTGGATGTACTGGACCTACTGGTCCAGGTGGTCTTGCATCCAATACTGGTGCAACTGGTTATACTGGTATTACTGGTCCAACTGGTATAGCTGGACAAGCAACCAACACAGGTGCTACTGGTACAACTGGTCCTACTGGAAGAACTGGCCCAACTGGAAGAACCGGTCCGACTGGTCCTACTGGTCAAACTGGTGAGACTGGCGAGACTGGTAATACTGGTGAAACTGGACCTACTGGTGAAACTGGTACAACTGGTCCTACGGGTCAAACTGGTGAGACTGGCCAAACGGGTGAAACTGGTCAAACTGGTGAAACTGGACCTACTGGTGAAACAGGTGAAACTGGACAAACTGGTCCTACTGGTAGAACTGGTGTAACGGGTCCTACTGGTGTAACAGGTGCAACTGGTTATACTGGTGAAACTGGTAACACAGGTGTAACCGGAAATACTGGTGCTACTGGATTTACAGGAGCAACTGGTTATACCGGCGAAACTGGTAACACAGGTGAAACTGGACCTACCGGTCAAACTGGTGAAACAGGTGAAACTGGTAATACTGGTAATACTGGTCCTACTGGTACAACTGGTCCTACTGGTACAACTGGTAGAACAGGTCCAACAGGTAGAACTGGTCCTACTGGTCCTACTGGTCCTACTGGTCAAACAGGAGAGACAGGTAATACTGGTGAGACCGGTAATACAGGTGAGACCGGTACTACTGGACCTACTGGTGAAACTGGTAATACTGGTGAAACTGGACCTACTGGACCCACTGGTAGAACTGGTCCTACTGGACCTACTGGTAGAACTGGTCCTACTGGAACTACTGGTATTACTGGTAATACAGGTACAACTGGTGCTACTGGTGAAACTGGTAATACTGGTGAAACTGGTAATACTGGTACCACGGGTATAACAGGTCCTACTGGTCAAACCGGTCCTACTGGTCAAACCGGTCCTACTGGTCAAACCGGACGAACTGGTCCTACTGGTCAAACCGGACCTACTGGACCTACTGGACCTACTGGTATAACAGGTAATACTGGCGCAACAGGTGTAACTGGTTATACTGGCGAAACAGGTAATACAGGTGTAACTGGTCCTACTGGTCCTACTGGTATAACTGGACCGACTGGTCCTACTGGACAAACTGGTCCTACTGGTATAACAGGAAATACTGGTGCAACTGGTGTAACTGGTTATACTGGTGAAACTGGTAATACTGGACCTACCGGCGAAACTGGTCCTACCGGACCTACCGGTCCTACTGGTATTACTGGTGCTACTGGTACAGCAGGTAAAACTGGTAATACTGGTGAAACCGGTAACACTGGTCCTACTGGTATTACTGGTGCTACTGGAACAGCCGGTAAAACTGGTACTACTGGCGAAACCGGTAATACAGGTGTAACTGGTCCAACAGGTGCAACAGGTGTAACTGGTCAAACTGGTCCTACTGGTCCTACTGGTCAAACTGGTATTACTGGACCTACTGGTCAAACCGGTGCGACTGGTCCTACTGGTCCTACTGGTCCTACTGGTCAAACCGGCGCGACTGGTCCTACTGGTCCTACTGGTCAAACTGGTCCTACTGGTCCTACTGGTGAAACTGGTCAAACCGGTATTACTGGACCTACTGGTCAAACTGGGCCTACTGGTCCTACTGGTCAAACCGGTATTACTGGACCTACTGGTCAAACTGGGCCTACTGGTCCTACCGGTCAAACTGGTCCTACTGGTATTACTGGACCTACTGGTCCTACTGGTCCAACCGGAACAAAAGGTGAAACTGGTTCTCCTGGTGATAAATTTTTAACATACACTACAACAACCTATAATATTGCAAATGAATTAGTATCTTCAAATTATGTAGATTCTTCTTATATTGAATTTACTGTTACAAAAGAATTAGCATATATTACAGGAAATTCAGTAATATGTATGAATCAATTGAACACATTAACACGTTTTGAAGCAACTGTAAAATCATATAATTATAATTCTGGTGTAATTCAACTTACTGGCATTACAAATAAACGAGGAGATTTATCAGTTACATCAATTTATAATATTAATTTAGATGGTATAGATGGACCAACTGGTCATACCGGTCCTACTGGAACTACTGGATGTACTGGTGCAACCGGTATATCTGGTGATAAATTTTTAACTGCAACTGTAACTAGTTATAATGTTTCTACTATATTACGCGATTCATCAAATGTAACTTTCACAGTTGCTGTTGGATTATCGTATATTACAGGAAATTCAGTAGCATGTATTGATAGAGCAACTGCAACAAATAGGTTTGAAGCAACTGTATCATCCTATAATTCAAATATAGGAACATTGGTATTATCTGGAATTACAAATATTCAAGGAGATTTGTCCAATAATATACAATATAATGTCAATCTAGATGGTATTGATGGTCCTACGGGTCCAACCGGAAGAACTGGAATTACAGGATGTACTGGTGCAACTGGTGTTACTGGACCTACTGGACCTACTGGACAAACCGGAAATACTGGTGTCACTGGACCAACCGGCGCTACTGGCGTAACTGGACCAACCGGACCTACTGGACAAACCGGAAATACTGGTGTCACTGGACCAACCGGTGCTACTGGTGTAACTGGACCGACTGGACCAACCGGAAATACTGGTGTCACTGGAACAACCGGTTCTACTGGTCCTACTGGACCAACCGGTGCTACTGGTGCAACTGGTGTATCCGGAGACGTATTCAATACTCGAACAACTACTTCTGTATCTTTATCAAATACCGACCTTGTAGATAATTTATCATTAACAGTCTCTCCTCAACTATCATATATACAAGGAAATGCCATTTTTGTAATAGATTCATCTACATCTACAAAATATTTCACAGCTACTGTATTAAGTTATAACAAAGATACTGGTGTATTAATTCTTCGTAATATTTCAAGTGTAAATGGTTTTGCAAATGGTCAATCCTATAATTATGTATGGAATGTAAATTTGAATTCAGTCGGTCCAACTGGATTTACTGGTCGTACTGGTACTACTGGTAATACTGGTGAAACAGGTAATACTGGTGTTACTGGTCCTACCGGAGCAACTGGACGTACTGGACCAACTGGTCCTACTGGTGAAACAGGTAATACTGGTAATACCGGAGTTACCGGACGTACTGGTCCTACTGGTCCTACTGGTGATGTTGGTTCAACTGGGTTTACTGGTCCAACTGGACCAACCGGACGTACTGGACCAACTGGTCCTACTGGCGAAACTGGTAATACTGGTAATACTGGTAATACCGGAGTTACCGGACGTACTGGTCCTACTGGTGATGTTGGTTCAACTGGGTTTACTGGTCCTACTGGACCTACTGGACGTACTGGACCTACTGGTCCTACTGGCGAAACTGGTAATACTGGTAATACCGGAGTTACTGGACGTACTGGTCCTACTGGTCCTACTGGTGATGTTGGTTCAACTGGATTTACTGGACCTACCGGACCAACCGGTCGCACTGGTCCGACTGGTGTTACTGGCGATGTTGGTTCAACTGGATTTACTGGACCTACCGGACCAACCGGTCGTACTGGTCCTACTGGTGATGTTGGTGCAACTGGATATACAGGAACTACTGGTACTATTGGTCCAACTGGTCGCACTGGTCCTACTGGCGATGTTGGTTCAACTGGATTTACTGGACCTACCGGACCTACTGGTCGAACTGGACCTACTGGTGTTACTGGTGATGTAGGTTCAACTGGATTTACTGGACCTACCGGACCTACTGGTCGTACTGGTCCTACTGGTGATGTTGGTGCAACTGGATATACAGGTCCTACGGGTACGATTGGTGCTACTGGACGTACTGGTCCTACTGGTGATGTTGGTGCAACTGGATATACCGGAACTACTGGTACTATTGGTCCAACTGGTCGCACTGGTCCTACTGGCGATGTTGGTTCAACTGGATTTACAGGACCTACCGGACCTACTGGTCGTACCGGTGCTACTGGTGATGTTGGTGCAACCGGTTATACTGGATTTACTGGCCCTACTGGACCTACTGGACGTACAGGACAAACCGGTCCTACTGGTGAAACTGGTAATACAGGCCCTACTGGACCTACTGGTCGCACTGGTGCAACTGGTCCTACTGGTATTACTGGTGAATCTGGTAATACTGGTCCTACTGGTCCTACTGGTCGCACTGGTGTAACAGGTCCTATTGGTGAAACCGGTAATACTGGTGTTACTGGTACAACTGGACGCACTGGTCCTACTGGTGTAACCGGTCCAATTGGTGAAACAGGTAATACTGGTGTTACTGGTGTTACTGGTCGTACTGGACCTACCGGTGTTACTGGTGAATCTGGTAATACTGGTCCTACTGGTCCTACCGGGCGTACAGGACAAACCGGTCCTACTGGTGAAACTGGTAATACAGGCCCTACTGGACCAACTGGTAGAACAGGTCAAACTGGTCCTACTGGTATTACTGGTGAATCCGGCAATACTGGACCTACTGGTCCTACTGGACGCACTGGTACTACTGGTCCAATTGGTGAAACGGGTAATACAGGTGTTACTGGTACAACTGGTCGCACTGGTCCTACTGGTAATACAGGTGAATCTGGTAATACTGGACCCACCGGACCTACCGGTCGTACTGGACCAACTGGTGTAACAGGTGATATTGGTATGACTGGTAATACTGGTGTTACTGGTACAACTGGGCGTACTGGTCCTACTGGTATTACTGGTGAATCAGGTAATACTGGACCTACCGGTCCAACTGGTAGAACAGGTCAAACTGGTCCTACTGGTATTACTGGTGAATCTGGTAATACTGGTCCTACTGGACGCACTGGTCCTACTGGTGTAACAGGTGATATTGGTATGACAGGTAATACAGGTGTTACTGGTACAACTGGTCGTACTGGTCCTACTGGTATTACTGGTGAATCTGGTAATACTGGTCCTACCGGACCTACTGGTCGTACTGGTCCTACTGGTGTAACAGGTGATATTGGTATGACAGGTAATACCGGTGTTACTGGTACAACTGGTCGTACTGGTCCTACGGGTATTACTGGCGAATCTGGTAATACTGGTCCTACTGGACCTACTGGACGCACTGGTCCTACTGGTGTAACAGGTGATATTGGTATGACAGGTAACACAGGTGTAACTGGTACAACTGGTCGTACTGGTCCTACTGGTATTACTGGTGAATCTGGTAATACGGGACCTACTGGACCTACCGGTCGTACTGGTCCAACTGGTATTACTGGTGAATCTGGTAACACTGGTCCTACTGGTCCTACTGGTCGCACTGGACCAACTGGACCAACTGGTATTACTGGTGAATCTGGTAATACTGGTCCAACTGGACGCACTGGTCCTAGTGGTGTAACAGGTAATACTGGTGTTACTGGTAATACTGGTGTTACTGGTCCTACTGGACGCACTGGTCCTACTGGTCCTACTGGTCCTACTGGTCCTACTGGTCCTACTGGTATTACTGGACCTACTGGTATTACTGGACCTACTGGACCTACTGGACCTACTGGTATAACCGGTGAAACTGGTAATACCGGTCCTACTGGTGATTTAGGTCCAACTGGTGTATCTGGAACTACTGGTCCTACTGGTGTTTCTGGTGATAAATATAATACTCAAATACAAGGATTAACTACTTTCAGTTATAACACCCTTGTTAGTGGTATAGAGTTCTACGTTGAATTAGGATTAGCATATGTACCTGGAAATACAATTGTAATAGTGGATTCAACTTGGTATAAACGAAGATTTACAGCAACAATTTCAACATATGATGGTTACACTGGTAGAATGGTATTAGATAGTATAATAGATATATATGAATTTAGTTCAACAATAGTAGATGGTTCTATCAATTATGTTTCCTATAACAGAATATGGAATGTTAACTTGAACGCACTTGGTAATACAGGCCCTACTGGTGAAACTGGACCTACTGGTATAACTGGTATAACTGGACCAACTGGTAGAACAGGTCCTACTGGTAGAACAGGTCCTACTGGTCACACAGGAATTATTGGACCCACTGGAATTACTGGACCCACTGGTATAGGAGGTCAAGCAACAAATACTGGTGCTACTGGTCAAACTGGTACTACCGGTCCTGTTGGCGATATTGGTCCTACTGGTGAAACTGGTCCTACTGGTGATTATGGTGCAACTGGTCCTACTGGTGAAACCGGTAATACTGGTGAAACTGGTGCAACTGGTGTCACTGGAAACACAGGTGTTACTGGTACAACTGGTACAACTGGTCCTCCTGGAACAGGATTTACTGGACCAACTGGTATTACTGGACCAACTGGTATTACTGGACCAACTGGTATTACTGGACCAACTGGACCGACTGGTATAACTGGTCGCACTGGTCCTACTGGTACAACTGGTACAACTGGTCCTACTGGTCCTACTGGTCCTACTGGTCCTACTGGTCGCACTGGTCCTACTGGAACTAGTGGACCTACTGGAACAACTGGTCCACCAGGTACAGGATTTACAGGCGTTACTGGTACTACTGGTCGCACTGGACCTACTGGACCTGCTGGTACAGGATTTACAGGTGTTACCGGGCCTACTGGTACTACTGGTCCTACTGGTACTACTGGTGAAACTGGTAATACTGGTCCAATTGGAGAAACCGGTACTACTGGATATACTGGTCCTACTGGATACACTGGTGCTACTGGTGAATTTGGTGTTACTGGACACACTGGAACATTTGGTGGACTTTCTTTATCTGATATTTTACCAGGCGGAACATTGAACTTAGTAGCACAAAAAGATAGTACAGTCAAATATTACACAAATATTAACATCGGCTCTGCTGAAAGAGGATTCAATGAAATACATGCAAGGTCATTATATATATCAGATTCTACCTTATATTTGGGTTCTACCGCATCTTTATCTGCAAGTGAAAATGGTACACTAGCGTTACCAGTTGGTTCTACAATTGGCGGTGTAAATGCTGGATTAATAAGTATTAATGGAATAAAAGATTCATCTTATAACTTGCCATATGATGCTTCCAAAAATGCAGGTTATTTAATCGGTTATTATTTATGGGTAGCACAAAGCGATTATCCTGGTTCCCTTGACCCAATGAGTCCAGATTATAGAGCAGATGCATCATGGGTAAATGTTGGCGAAATCAAAGGTCCAGTTGGAGATAGAGGCGCAACCGGTATAACAGGTATTACTGGGCCTACTGGGCCTATTGGTGAAACAGGTCCTACTGGTTTTACTGGTCCAGCTGGAACAGGTTATACAGGACCTACTGCTGACACTGGACCTACTGGTGTTACTGGACCAATTGGTGAAACTGGAACAACTGGTATAACAGGTGAAACTGGTAATACTGGGGTTACTGGTCCAATGGGAGTTACTGGTCCAACTGGTATTACTGGTGAAACTGGTATAACTGGTGATACTGGTAATACTGGACCTACTGGTATAACTGGTATAACTGGTGAAACTGGTAATACTGGACCTACTGGTATAACTGGTACAACCGGTCCAATAGGTGTTACTGGTAATACTGGTGTTACTGGTACAACCGGTACAACTGGTATAACTGGTGCTACTGGTGATTATGGAGCAACTGGACCTACTGGTATTACTGGTACAACTGGTATAACAGGTACAACCGGTCCAATTGGTGTTACGGGCACAACTGGTGTAACAGGTACAACAGGCCCAGCTGGAACTGGTTTTACAGGCCCAACCGGTCAAACTGGTCCAACTGGTCCAACTGGATTCACTGGTAGAACTGGACCTACTGGTAGAATTGGACCTACTGGTTTGATGGGTCCAACTGGAACACCTGGACAAGCAACCAATACTGGTGCAACTGGTGAAACTGGAAATACTGGATGTACAGGTCCGGCAGGTGATTCTACAAACACTGGTGCTACAGGTCAAACTGGACCAACTGGTATTACTGGTATTACTGGACCAATTGGTGTTACTGGTAATACTGGTGTTACTGGTCCAACTGGTATAACTGGTAACACTGGTGTTACTGGTCCTCCTGGATTTGCTACAAACACAGGAGCTACTGGATTTACAGGTATTACTGGTCCAACCGGTGTTGGCGGTCAAGCAACAAATACAGGTGCAACTGGTTCAACTGGAACAACCGGTTTAACTGGTCCAACTGGTATACCAGGCTCTGCAACAAATACAGGTGCAACCGGGCCTACTGGAAGTAGTTTGTGGATTGTAAGTGGAGCTGACCAATATTATTCACAAGGTAATGTTGCAATTGGTAAAAATACGCCTTCATATACATTAGATATAAGTGGTTCAATACAAATAAGTCAAAATACAAGGGTTAATAAAATAACAGAACAAGTTGTAAATTTCGTTTCAGGTAATAATTCGAATCTAGCAACAAGTACAACTATTGTAGTTGATTATGCATTAGGTGGAATATTTTATATTAGTCCAATCTATACTGATGCAGTTACAAATCCATTTACATTGTATATTTTGAACTTGAATGTGGATAACGATTCATATAGAAGTTTCACTGTAACATTAATGATGGATATCAATGTAAATCCAACCTATGCAAATCAATTATTTTTAAGTTCAAATTCTACACCAGGTTTAATTGCATATACTCCAAGTTACTTGAATGGAACTGTATCAGTTAACGGGTCTGCTACAACAGTTGTTCAATCGTTTACAATTGTTTATACAAACGGAGTATGGCGAGTATTCACATCTGTTAATAGTTATTTTTAGAATGTGTTTTTAGTAACAATTTGGTAGTTTTCTGAGTCACAAAAAAAATAAATTATACAATAATTTATTTTTAGAAAAATGTACACAATATATATAATGCCATATTCTATTCGCAAAGTTAATAACCGTAAATGTTATCGCGTATATAATAAAAGAACAAAAAAAACATTTGCAAAATGCAGTTCTCGAAAAAATGCTGAAAAACAAATACGACTATTACGCGCACTAGAATATAATAAAGATTTTGTTCCTAATGCGCGAAGACGTACTATGAAAAATAGGTCATAACGAAAAACTATTTTTATAATGACATAAAAATAATTTTACATATATTAATAACATGTTTGGTATAGGAAGTATAGATACCCAATTGAAAATAATGACCAGCAACATTATGAATATGGTATTATTTGATAAATTGAAAACCGGTAATACTGTAACGGATACTTTTATAACCACAATGGTATTAACATTCATTACATATATATTACAATTCATAAACCATTATTTCAACGATTTTTTTCATTATGTGGTGTCTTTTAATTATAATTTTGAATCCTTTTTTTATAAAAAAAATATCGTAGAATATGAAGGTAAAATAGCATTAACTACAAATTATTATGATAGTCGTATAAATCAAACCAACGCATTTAGTGATAGATTTAAAGCGTTATGGGGACATATAATTGAGAACATTGATAATAACGAAACAATTTCTCATATAAAAGAATATTTTTTTGAAAATCCGTCTGGTCGTGATGTTAAACGAGATTTAGGTATTTATATGGTAATACAAAAAGGTACATTTTTAATATCCAAAAAATATCAGATATATGCATCAACAACAATAAATAATGAAGAACAAGAACAAGAAAATAAAAATTCGAACGATAAAACCACAAAACCAGTAAGTAAAATAGAAAAAATTACTATCCAATTGTTTTCTTATAAAAGTGATATTCATACTATAAAAGAATTTGTAGATACCATTACAAAAAAATATTTGTCATCGATTGAAGATTTACGCGAAAATAAAAAATTTATATACACATTGACTAAAACAAAATATGAAGATAACCGTTATGAAATATGGGATGAGAATTTGTTTTCTAGCACACGTCAATTCAATAATATATTTTTCAAGGATAAATCCAATTTCATACAAAAGTTGGACTTCTTTTTGAACAACAAAAATTGGTATTTTGATAAAGGAATCCCATATTCTTTGGGTATTGGAATGCATGGACCGCCTGGAACCGGTAAAACGTCATTGATAAAAGCGATTGCAAATTATACGAACCGCCATGTTATTGTTATTTCATTGAAACTTATCAAGACAAAAAAAGAATTGGATAGTGTATTTTTCGAAGAACGTTACAACCATGATAATAAAAAAGGAAGTTTAGGATTTGATAAAAAAATAATAGTTTTTGAAGATATAGATTGTATTGGCGATATTGTTTTGGACAGAGAAAAGAAAAAAAATAAATCAATAACGGGTTTTGGTAAAAAAATAGATTTTGATGATTTGAATGACTCAAAAATACATGTAGGAGATTTGTTAGAGACCATAGTTGCAACCGAAAAAATATGTGAAATTCCGAAAATTATACCTCTGGAAGAACCAATCACGTTGGATGATATATTGAATTTATGGGATGGTATTCGTGAAACTCCCGGTAGAATCATGATAATTTCATCTAATCATTATCAAGAATTAGACCCTGCATTAATACGACCAGGCCGAATTGATATAACAATGGAATTATCGTATGTTTCACATAAAATAATAAAGGAAATGTATGAACATTTATTTAATGAAGATATAGACGATGAAAAATTGCATTATGTAAAAGAAAATTTTTATTCGCCAGCGGAAATAATAAATATTTATATGAATGAAGAACGAAACGCTGAAAAATTTATAACAAGATTATGTAAAAATGAACATGTTTAGTTTTTTATATTTTAGAATAAAATAAAATATAAAATATATAGATGCCTTGCAAAATTAGTTGCACTATTTCTGCTATTTTTATTATTGGAATGATTTTTATGACGTTCTCTACTACGCAAAATAATATCATTGCAAAATATGAAAATCAATTACCAAAAGAACTCCATGTAACCTATCAAAATATTGTCAAAGATAGACTACAAAATTACTATGTCGGTTATATTTTAGGATTCATTCTCGCTATTCTTATTATTTTTTATAATTTGAATGTTCGAAAAATTCCAGCATCCAATCTTTCTATTGTCTGTTTAGTAGTAGCTACATCATTTTTAGTGAACTATTTTTATTATATTCTTGCTCCAAAAAAAGACTGGATGTTGAATCATATCAAAACGCCAGAACAAACAAAAGCTTGGTTAGAAATGTATAGAGGTATGCAATTTTATTATCATAGCGGTCTTCTATTAGGATTAATCGGTGTTGGTACATTCGCATTCGCATTTTGTAAATAATATATTTTTATCAAGTTATGAATAAAAATATATGATTATACTATTTGAGTAAATTCTTCTCCCTTTCTTCAATTCTCCAATGTTTTTTACCATTATATAAAAAATCTACAAAATCATGCTTAAAACAAAAATGTTCACTATAATCTATACCATATACTCTATATGATACATTATCCGATTTATATGTAATATCTGTATTTCTATTTATTTCTCTATGATTTATTGTACTATTAAATAATTCTTTATGAATTTCATTAATAGCTCTTGTATACACAGTTGGTCCTGTCATTTTATGAATATCATTTGGATGTCTATTGTTTTTTATATTATCAACTATTAATTCGATTGTTCTTTTGAGAACAGGATGGTCTTTTGCAAAAATCAATCCCCATTGCACATAAAGATTTGGGTTACCTTCTGCGGTTATAATAGCTTCATCTTCATCTTTTATTAATGTCGATAATGGTCTCTCAATACTGGAATCCATATCTAAATAAACACCTCCATATTTATATAATACTAGATATCTCCAAAAATCCACTTTTGCTACAATAATATTTAATCTATTATAACATTCTGCAATTTCACCTGGAAAATGTTCATTCACAAAATTATCCATATCATCATCCGTATATAGTTTGTATGAATATTCTGAATTCATTTGTTTCATATAATCTATTTTATATTGGACATATGGATGTAAATTCCTTGTATGCCATGACTGGAATATATTCTTTTCAATCATTTTATATTTACTATTTATGTAAAATATCTATATTGTTTTATCAAAATATTGAGAACCTTATATAAAATACCATGTTTTTGAGAACTTTTTATGCAAGGTTCTCAACTATTCTATAATAATTTGTATTTATCATACTATTGAAAACAATATATCCTTCTAAAATATATAGAAACATATACATATTTTTTATAAAATGTTGGCATACCAAGTTAAAAATATAGATATTGATGTATATAATTTCAAAAATACTCATTTTTGTTTTGATAAAATAGATATTGAAGTATGTTCTCAATATATAGATTCAAAAACATATAATATTATTGTACGAAGATTAGATTCAAATCAAGGATGGAATGATGATATACAAGTATTAATTTATTATAGAGAACAAGAACATACACAAATTGTTCAAATCGGCCCATCGCAAGAACATGAAAAAGTTCTAACAATTACAAATGATTTTCCAATAGAAAAATCAGATGAATTAGTGAACAAAACACCCATATATAATTTGGTTCCATTCCCCCAATCAATATGGATGGGAAGAGAACAATTCAATGACATGTTCTCAACAGATATTGTAATATTACCTAATTCTATGTATGCAGTTGGATTATCTCGCGATGGATATGTATATATTTATAATGAAACCCATAGCAATTATTTTATGATAGATGAATGTATTCGTCATATAATACAAGTTACATTGACATATACGAAACATCGTCATTTTTATTTTATAATAAGTGCATATGATGGATATATGGAGGGTCATTATAATAATGTTCGCACAATACCTAAAAAAATTGGGGATGCAGAATACGTTGATAAACCGATTGTTTTGTTAGAAAATGAAAAAGAATATGCAGTTTTACATAATAAATTATATGTAATTGCGCAAGCAAATCATAAAGGTATGCCCTATGTTCTAAATGTAGTAGACCGTCATTATTTTTATCATAATTTATATAATCCATTTCGTTCATATCATCGCGGTATTCCGTTCTCAAAAAAGGAAAATAAAATTGTTTTTGGAGGACAAGACCGAGGTAGTAAATATAATTTTGTTAATAGAAGAGATATTCATATATCACAACGTGAGTATTTTAAAAGTGATGCTGTCTGTAAAGATAATATTGTTTGTCAAGGTTGGATAGACCGATTTGATATGGTAATTTATAAATATATATTGGATATTGATGGTAATTCAGCAACATGGGATGCAACTGCTTGGAAATTGAATTCCGGGTCAGTTATTTTCAAAACCGAATCCGCATGGCATCAATGGTTTCATGATGAGTATTTGCCAGGAGTGCATTATATTGAAATAAAAGATGATTTTTCTAATTTACAAGAAAAATTTGATTGGTGTGAGAACCATCCAGAAGAATGTGAGATTATGATAAATAATTGCAAAGCATTGTTTCAAAAGGTGTATAAATATGTTAATATTATGGAACATACCAAACAAATCATAGAAAAAATAGTCGATTGAGATATTCTATATTATAAATG
>Ga0078894_10001487_pt1 | contig 17444 bp, 9 predicted proteins | sample LauGreSu1BDMLBSD_2_FD_67506 | JGI IMG/M metagenome (GOLD analysis project Ga0078894, IMG submission 67506) | Freshwater lake microbial communities from Lake Michigan, USA - Su13.BD.MLB.SD (version 4) (version 4) | ecosystem: Environmental > Aquatic > Freshwater > Lake | place: Lake Michigan, USA... | reverse complement strand
CACAGCCAGCACAAAAAACTGTATGCACGATCACACAAAACGACCGTTTTGGATCACACTGGCTCTGCTGCTGCTCACTGCCACTGCCGGTTGCACAAAGCAAACCTCCAACCAGTCCGCCACAACAACCGCGCCTCTCGTTGTTGCCACCACGTCGCCCATCATGACGGAACTGGTCACTCAGATGCTCGGCAACAACACCGACGTGCAACTGATTGTCCCCGCGGACCGCTCCTCACGCGATTGGCGTCCTACCAGAACCGCCGCCTCGGAATTGCGCGATGCTCAACTGGTCGTCCTGACCAACGCTGGCTGGGAACCGTGGAGCGAACGTGTGTCCCTCGCACCCACTCGCACTGTTGACCTTTCCAGCGCCATCACGCAGTTCCTGATCGAGGTCCCGGACGCAGTGACTCATCAGCACGGCCCCGACGGTGCCCACTCGCACAAAGGCTTCATACCCCACACGTGGCTCAGCCCCCAACTGCTGCTGCTGCAACTGCCGAACCTCGAATCCGCACTCATTAAAGCTCAACCCGACAGGCGCGAAACTATTCAACGCGAAGCCGGACGACTGCGGACATCCCTGCAACCACTGGCCAACCTCGCAGCCGACCTCAAAACACAACTGGAAAAACAGCAGATCCCGGTGGTCACCGATGGACCGGAATTCCTGTACCTGCTGCGGGACCTCGGAGTGGACCCAATCCGCATCCGCTGGCCAGTGAGCAGCCCGGTCAATGCGGCGATCTCCGAACAGATTCAGCAGGCAGCACAGAAGTCCACCGGCACAGCCGGCGTGTTCATCATGAACAGCCGGCGCCCGGCCGGCGCCGAACAGACGGCAGTTGATGCCGGGTTCCGCGTACTCCGCCTCGACGACCTCGAACAGCCGTCGTCCGCACTGACAGCCGTGGCCAGATTGACCGCCAATCTGCAGACCCTGCAGGCATTGCCCGCAGCGGTCCCGCAGAATGCACAGCAGTAGCCACGGTCCGGCCACTCAGACTTCCAGTGACCACGCCACAACACGCAGCTTCCGCTCCACCGTCTGCCGCACCTCGCGGGCTTCCCGCGCACTGCGACATACTGCAAACACAGTCGATCCACTGCCCGACATGAATACCGGCTTACCAACAGCATGCTGGAAACGAATCTGCAGATCCGCCATCTCAGAATTCAGCCCCGCAGCGGACTCTGTCAGGCGGTTGAAAATACACGATTCCAGCAGGTCCGCACGCCCTTCCGTCAAACATCGAGCGACCTCTGCCGACGTCCTGCGCTCGGTACCTGCCGACGTGCGGCGAAAGACTTCCGCAGTACTGTTGCCCCGTCCCGGTCGTACGGCCACGAAATACAGACTGCCTGACAAGGGCAAAGGCTGAATCTGCTCACCACGCCCCCGACACACCGCAGCCCGCACACCACTCAGCAGAAAGTTGATGTCACTGCCCAGTCCCGCCGCAATCTCGTGCAAACGCTCATCCGACACCGACAGCTTCCAGATCTGTCGACAACCCAGCAGTGCAGCAGCAGCATTCCCGGAGCCTCCCCCAAGACCGGATTCCGGCGGGATGCACTTGTGCAGGATGATCTCCGCACCACACCCCGAATCCCCCAAACCACGCAACTGCTCAGCCGCTCGAAGAATCAGATTACGACCGTCCAGTGGCACCGCACTCCTCAAAGCCACAGGTGTCGAGTCACTGAATCGCAACCGCACTGAGCCACTGAAATCCGGAATCAGCGTCAATGTATCGCAGAAACGCGTGCGAACCATGACCGTATCCAGCTCATGATAACCATCCTCACGACGCCCCAGCACCTCCAGAAAAATATTCAGTTTGGATGCCGACTGCACGACCAGTCGCTCACCGGAAACAGCCCTCCAGCCACAACCACCCCCAACAGCTCCTGCCGTCGCATCACACTCCGACATCACTGAACCACCCTTCCCGGATCACCAAATCACAATCCAAACTCGCGGAATACAGCTTCTGCAAATCGGCAGATTCTGCCATAATCTCCCCGCAGAGCAAACAGAAACGGATTTCCGAGTACTGCTGGATGCGGTCAGCCAAACGACAACCATCAGATCACCTGCTTTCCCTGCTGCGGGCTGAAGGCCTCGCCGCGCAGTGCGACCTCGACCGCTGCCTGCCCCTCGTTCGCAAACTGGCCTCAGAACTTCCGGACTTTGATTCCGTCTGGCTGGATGCCATGGTTCGCCTGCGACAGCTCACACCATGGCAGGCCAGTCAGCTCCAGCAGACTCCCCCCGGTGCACTGTCCGTCGGACCGTTCCTTCTCTGTGACCAGCTCGGCGAACACTCACTGCTGGCCATTGATCGCCGATCCGGCCGTCGCTGTGTTCTTGCCGATATCTCCACTGCCGCCAAACCCGCCAGCAGCGGACTCCGCAAAAGTACTCAGGAACTGCTGGAACGACTGCAGACACTCCAGCCACGGCCACCTGCCACCTGCAGCCTGCCCACAGAATTGGCTGAAGACTGCCACGGTCGACTCTGGCTGGCTTCCCCACACGCCGGCAACTGGTCGTTCGACGACCTCGTGATCCGCGGTGGCCGGCTGCCATGGCAGGCTGTTGCCGAAATCGGGCGCGAACTGCTGCTCTGCCTCGCGTGGTTTGAGCAGTCCGGACTGACCCACGGAAACCTGACGACCTCCTCAGTCCGCCTCTGCCACAATGGTCAGATTGTGCTCACCGCAGCCTTTGCCCGCCGACTCCGCCGCCCCGGATTCTCCATCGGTCAGCAACTGACACTTCGCGACTGCGAAGGATTCGCTCCCGAACTCTCTGAGTCAACTCGACAACCGGATCGCCGCAGCGAGCTGTACGCCCTCGGCTGCCTCCTCTGGCAATTGCTCGCCGGTCGACCGGTGGTCATTTCCGCCGATCCCGTCAGACGACTGATCAGCCAGCGCGAACATGACATCACCGACATTCGAACACTCGTTCCCGAATGTCCGGAAAGCCTCGCTCGCGGCATCCAGATGATGACTCGCCGGTTACCTGAACTGCGACCGGACTCAGCCACTGAACTGCTGCGTCTGTGGACGCCACGCCCGCACGGCAGCTCTGCACTCCGCCAAATCGTCAGGGCACTGCCCGAATCACGCACGACTCTGCAATTGCCAGCTTCGGCAGCTCTGCCACAGTCGTTCCCGGCTCGACTGATGCGACGCGCCGCATGGCCTGCCGCAGCATTTGCTGCCCTCGCCGGACTCGGAATCGCAGCCAGCCGGTCTGACACCAGCCTGATCCCCCTGACAGCCTCCGGGTGGCGTGAATTGCTGGCCCCCGCCCCATCCACCGTACCCGAAAACGCCTCAACATCACCTCCCGAAATCGTGGCAGGCGACATTGTCCACGACATGCCACAACCGGATGCCGATGGCATCATCCGCCTGCAACCAGGCCACACCTATCGCACCCGTGACCTCCGAGTCCCCGGCAGACTCACAATCGAATGCACGGGACCCGCCAGCGCCGCAGTGCAGGTCCCCGCAAACGGACAATGGATTCTCGCCGCGGCCACTGTCGAATTGCGAGGACTGCAGCTGCATCGAGACAGCGGACAACCCACTCCCGCCACACCTCGACAACTCGCCGCTGTCCAGTGCCAGTCGCTCCTGCTGCAGAACTGCCACGTGCAGTCACCCGCCACCTCCGATGACTGCACGGGACTCGCATGGTTTCGCCCCGCAGCACAACCGGGCATCATCGAACTGCAGAACTGCGTCTTTGCCGGTGGAGGTTACGGGATCTCCTGCAATCATCCGCCCCGCAGACTGCAGCTCGACAATGTCCTCCTCGCCTGCCGCGGCGGAGGCCTGCTGCTGGAGTTCGGCCAGACGGACTCCGCGGACTGGCAGGCCACTCTGAAAAATGTCACCCAGCGCTTCGGCTTCTCGCTGCTCGACGCTGTTGTGCACCCCGACGGACCACAGAATCTGGCCCTCCGGATCGCTTCACAGGACTGTGTCTACCAGCCACGCATGGCCGTCGCTCGGATTCGCCCGCCCGAAAACTGGAAACCTGCCAATATGCAGATCCGATTCCATACGGACAGCGGACACCCGGCCATCGTCAACCCGACAGCCGAATCCGCCGTGTACATCGACCGCTCTCTGAATCAGACCGTTGCCCTGCCCACAGCCAGCCTGCCGGACAACATGCTGCTGTTTGTCGACAGCACCTTCGCTGACGCAGAACAGCAAAGCTTCCGCACACCGTGGGAAGCATCACTGCTGCTGGACTTCGATGGACCCAAACTGTCACAGCAACTGCCCGGCATCATCGCCGCACAACTGCCAGCAAATCCGGCTGCAGACTACTTCACAAACTGAAACTCACGAGTATTCAGGATGGCCCAGATCACATCCTCCCAACCCTGCTGACGATTCTCATACTCCGCCAGCTTCCGGACCACAAACTGCAATTCCTCGGCACGCGGCGGTCGACTGAACGCCGCCAGATACAGTTCCGTCAGCTTCTCCTCCGCCGCACGCTGCTCCTCACGAGCAAACTTTGCGGCACGACCCTGACCACTCTGCAGACGCCCCTGCACATCACTCGAATTCAGCAGATGCAGAGACTGCGACAGATTCGCCTCCGGAGAACGCTCGCACTCACACGCACTCTCCGCCTCAGGCTTCCCGAAAACCTGCAGAAAGTAATTGTTGAAACCATTGTCCGGCAGCTGCACCGCCGTCGTCCCCTGCGGAATCGTTCCAAAATTCGATGGCGTCTCAGCCACCGAGTTCACCGCATCATACAACACCTCAGCCGTCAGACGACGAGGATAAAATCTGGAAAAATTCTGCGCGTCCGCAGCGTTGAATTCGGACGGCTCAGAACTCAGCTGATACGCAGATGAACGACAAATCGTGCGCACCAGATCCTGCAGATCAAAACGATGATCCACAAAGTGCTTTGCCAGCGCATCCAGCAACGCCGGGTTCGATGGCGGATTCGTCACACGCAGATCGTCCTCCGGATCCACAATCCCGCGACCAAAGAAATGCTTCCAGTACCGGTTCACCAGCGCACGGGCAAAAAAAGGATTCTCCGGAGCCGCCATCCAGTCCACCAGATGCTGCCGTGCATCATCGTACTTCGATATCTCAAGCGCCGGACTGCCCAGACCCGCCGGAACCACGTCCTGCTGCGTCCGCGGATTTCGCGACTTCGGCTCTTCTGCCTTCACATACACCATGTCCGGCTGGTTCAACTGCATGTTGTAGCGCGAATTCTTCAGCCCCACCTGAGAAAAGAATGCCTCAAAGCCATAATAGTCCTGCTGACTCCAGCGCTCGAATGGATGATGATGACACTTTGCACACGCCAGACGCATCCCCAGAAACAACTGCGCAACATCCTCCATCTGCTGAGTCGATGTCGCAACCTCGCGATACCACGCCGCCGGTGGATGAGTCTCCGCATCACCCGTCGCCGTCAAAACCGATCGCACAAACTGGTCATACGGCATATTCTCACGCAGCGCGCGACGGATCCAGCCGTGAAATCGAAATGTGTACTGAATATCAGTCGCCTGACGCCGCTTGTTCCGCAGTACCGCCGCCCACTTGTTCGCAAAATAGTCCGCATAACCCGGACTGGCCAGCAACCGATCAATCAGCCGATCCCGCTTCCCCGCATCCGTATCAGCCACAAACTGACTGGTCTCAACTGGTGATGGCAGCCGACCTGTAATGTCAATCGATACACGTCGAATGAATGTGGCATCATCACACAGCGGAGCAGGGGGGATGCCAAGCTGCTTCAGCTTGCCGAACACCAGCGAATCCACAAAGGTCTTTTCCGCCGGAACACTCGGCACCGGTAACCCCTGAGGAATCACCGCTCGGAAGACTCCCACCTCTCCCTGAAATCTCACCATCACCGCCACTTCACCCGGCACGTCCTCCACCGTCACTCGGCCAGCAGCATTTGTAATGGCCATCTCCGCATGGTTCGGCTCATAGGATGCAAGACGCGTCACATCACGCACTGAACCGTCACTGTAATGCGCCAGCACCGACAACTGCTGCCGCCCGCGAAAATTCATTTCACGAACTGCCGGAACAGCCTCAATCCGCTGCAGCACCGGATCCTCCTCCGAACCATACGGCATGCCCTGCTGGATCCAGCGACTGACCAGGTCCCACTCGTAAGTGCCCGGGGACATCCGCTGACCACCGCCATGCGGCAGAATGTTGGCCGGCTTCTGCAGCAACAGACTGAAACCCGGATCCGCCGGAAAAATCCGACGGCCACGATCTTCATGCACCAGAAACTCGTAATCCTCGTCCGGATAAAAACCCAGCAGCGAAAGCCGAAATCCGTTCTGACCATCCGCCTTACCATGACAGCCACCGGCATTGCAGCCCAGCTTCGTGAAAATCGGTACGATCTCGTTCTCAAAATTCACCGGCAGGTCCTCACCACAGCGAGCTGCCGTAAGCTCGATCGTCGCTGTTCGACCCCCAGGCTCCGTCGCTGTCACCCGACTGACTCCGTCAGTCAGCGGAGTCACCAGGCCCTCAGCATCCACCCCCAGCACACCCGGGGCCGACACACTGTAAGCCACACCATGCGTCAAATCGTGACGCTGACCACTGGCATACACACCTGTCACCAGCAGTTGACGACGGGCATTGCGACCCACCAGAGTCACCGGACCAGCCGCCTCAAACTCAATCCGCTGCAAGTCGCCCGCCGGGCCCAACCCCGGAGGCTCAGCACGCAGATCCGGCCGCACACCCAGTACCAGAAAAATGACCGCAAACATCATGCTGGTACGATTCGCTGCACTCATCTGCAGGACTCCTGTGACAGCCAGTTCAGCCTCGTGAAACCAGCCCAATTCTGACGCGTGCCAGCCAGAAACGCAAGAAATCTGCCGCGAAATCGTGTCTCGCACGTGATTCAGAGGATGGGTTTTCACCCATTTTCCAGAAGAATCCGCCCCGCCAACAGCCGATTCTCGGGAAAACTGCCGATCAACACCCACCCACACACCGGTGGCGATCTCCCGCACGGCAGACTAGAATTCACCGACAAGACAGTCCGGACAGCAACTGGCGGAGCACTCACATGCGTGCAGATCTCAGTGAACAACAGGCACGGCGGGATTTTCTGCGGGCAATGTCAACCGCTGCTGCCGCCACCCTCGCCGCAGCAGCCCCTCGAAGCCTCGCCAACGCAGACAACCCGGAAACAATTCCACCTGTCCCCACCGCAGACTCCTGCATCCTCCTCTGGATGGGTGGTGGCATGGCTGCACCCGACACCCTCGATCCCAAACACTATCACCCGTTCCGACCCGGTCTGCCGGTCGCTGAAATGCTCAGCACCTTTCCGGCAATCGACACGGCCGTCAGCGGAATTCGCATCTGCCACGGACTCGAAAAAATCGCCTCGGTCATGGATCGCGGCACGCTGATCCGATCCGCCGTCCAGCCGGACCTCGGCAGCATCCTTCACTCCCGCCATCAGTACCACTGGCACACGGGCTACGTCCCGCCACAAACTGTTGCCTGCCCCCACATCGGATCGTGGATCGCCCGCATGCGCGGCCCCCTTAACCCCGTGATCCCCGCCTTCATCAATATCGGACAGCGACTTGAAGGCGTCGGCGAAAGTGAAGAACTGAAGGCCTTCACAACCGCCGGCTTCTTCGGCAGTGAATTCGGTCCGATGAACCTGCCATTCCCGGAAGACGCTGCAGCGTCCGTTCGCCCTCCCAACGGCATGACTGCAGGACGCTTCGGCAGCCGACAGAAACTGCTGCAGAAACTCGTTGACAACAGCCCGCAGAGACAATTCATGAGCGACTACCAGCAGGAATCCCTGCTGCGATCCATGGACAACGCATGGCGACTGCTCAGTTCACGCGATCGCGATGCCTTCGATATCCAGCTGGAACCGGAAGACACTCGCCGCATTTATGACACCGGAAGATTCGGACGCGGCTGCCTGCTGGCTCGCAGACTTGTGGAAGCCGGTGCTCGCTTCGTCGAAGTCACCACAGAATACGTCCCGTTCCTGCACTGGGATACCCACGCCAACGGACACGATACCCTCGCCCGTATGCATTCCGAAATCGATGCCCCCATCGCACAACTCATCCGCGATCTGGAACTGCGAGGCCTGCTCGACAGAACACTCGTCATACTCGCCTCAGAGTTCAGCCGCGACGCCCTCATCGAAGGCGTCCCGGGATCCTCCGCTGCCGACCAGGCGACTGAACGAGTCGATGCCGTGACCGAAATGAAACACTATGGGCTGCACAGACACTTCACCGGTGGCACCAGCGTACTGATGTTCGGCGGTGGCCTGAAACGCGGCTTCGTCTACGGACGAACCGCCGATACCCGACCACTCATTGCTGTCGAAAACCCGGTCTCCATCGCCGACCTGCATGCCACCATCATGACGGCCATGGGAATCAGCCCCCAAACCGGCTTCGATATCGAAGGACGGCCATTCTACGTCACACAGGACGGACACGGTAAACCCGTCATGGATCTGTTCGCCGCAGGCTGATCTCGACAGCCGGGCTTCGCATTCACCCGAATGGAGTCCCCCCGAGTGCCACAGGACCGCAAACGCCTGCCGTGGCTCGTTGTTCTGCTGCCACTGCTGGCAGCAGTCGCAGTGCCACTGCTCCTCAGATCCGGCAGCCACATTCCAACCGTCGTCGTCTACTGCGCACATGACTCCGTCTTCGCCGACGGTATCCTGCGAAAGTTCGAACAGCAGACCGGAATCCACGTCGATGTGCGTTACGACGAGGAAGCCAACAAAAGTCTCGGACTGACCCAGATGCTGCTCTCCGAAAAACAGGCCCCCCGCTGCGATGTCTTCTGGAATAATCAGACCCTTGGAACGATTCGGCTGAAAAACGCCGGAGTCCTTCAGCCAGTACCTCAGAAGCTGCTGCAGAGAATTCCACCCGAATTCCGCGATCCCGCAGGCTACTGGTGCGGCTTCGCTGCCCGCCTGCGAGTCTGGATTGTCAACACCCGAAAAATGCAGTGCTCTCCGCAGGCTATCGCCGATGCACTCGATCGCCCCGATCTCTCGGATGCCGCCATCGCAGTCCCGCTCTACGGAACAACACTCACACAGTACGCCGAAATGTGCCGCGAACAGGGACTCGAGGCACTGCAGGCATGGCATCACTCACTGCACGCACGCGGCATCCGTGAAGTGCGGGGAAATGGTGCGGTTCGAGACCTCGTTGCCGCAGGCGTCTGCAGCTTCGGACTCACCGATACCGACGATTTTCATGCCGCACTGGCCGCCGGCAGCCCAGTCGACATGCTGCCCTTCAGACTGCAGGATGGCTCAACTGTCTGCATCCCCAACACCGTGGCCATGATCCGCAATTGTCCACATCCGGAAACAGCCACAAAACTCATCGAATTCCTGCTGTCGGCCAGCGTCGAACAACAGCTGGCTGAATCCCCCGCACGCCAGATCCCGCTGGGACCCATCGAGCCTTCACGCCTGCCACCGCAGGTACAGCGGCTGCTGCCATGGTCCGCCGACGCCACCAATCCGGCGGCCGCCGCTCTGTCTGATCAGCAGGTCCTGAACTGGCTCTCCAACAGCCGCTGAATGCAAAAAGCCCGGGCCGCCGAGCAGCACCGGGCTTTCCGGAGAACTGATTCAAACAACCGGCAGATCACTTACCGGTTTACTCGCAAATCACGGACTGGCATCTTCCAGAGCCTCAACTCGCTGCTCAAGTGCCGTCAACTCGCTCTGCAGCGCTGTGGCATCGGCCTGCGCCTTCAATGCCGCCGCATTCGCGTCCTCTGCATCGTTCCGAGCATCAATACCAATCACCACCGCCGCAATCGCCACACCCGCGTACACAAGCATCGGCAGGTTGAAGGCACCAAACTGCCCGCGAACCAGACGCACGTCACTGACGACAGCCGGAGTATTCACGGCCGTCGGCGGCGCCTTTTCAACTGTCCAGAATCGGCAGGATGTTGCTCCACCCGCCGTGATCAGACGATGCTGACCTGCTCGCAAACCGCGAAATGCCGCCAGTCCGTCAGCATTCGTTTCCGACACCGCCACCGCTCGACCCTGATACTCCACTGTCACCTGCGAGCCATCAACGGGCTGCCCTTCCAGAGTCACTACGCGAGTCGTCAGCAGGCCACCTTCACCCAGACGCACGTCCTGAACTCGCACGCCAGACTCATCAGCTGCCGCACCGGCAATGGCCAGAGGGCCCTGAAACAGCACGGCGGCGGCCAGCACCAGCGAAAACACTCCCTTCACATTCTTCAACGCAGCCATCGTTCCGTTCCTTCGTTACTGCCGTTCTGTTTTTCAAATCAGTAAAAGCCACCGGTCCCCGTGGGCGTCTCAGCAACCTTTACTCTTCACTTGAGGCAAAGGTTAGAGGAATCGTCATTTTCCGGAAATAGGAGTTTGCACGGGAAAGCACATCTGAGTTTTCCGCCGCTGCATACTCACTGAATCTGCCCGGCGCCTCCCCGCGATGAATCTGCCGCACGTAGTTCTGCAGTACCTGCCGACTGACAGCACTGTCGTTGATCAGAAAACACACCCACGCCCAGCTGTTGCGGTACTCCTCAGCTCCCATCGACTCAGCCGAACGTATCCGCTCCAGTGATGACAGCGTTGGAGATATCCCGACACGCGCCTTCCAGCGAACCGCCTCACGCCGGGAAGACCGGGGACGAGCCGCCTCCTCCTCCTCAAAATACTCAGCCAGCCCCTCATCCAGCCACAAAGGCGCGTACGGCAGATGCTGATGCACGCGCACATGCGTCAGCTCATGACGCAGATCCACCACCAGACTGCGACTGTTGTACGCGTAAATCTGGCTGATTTCGCCATTCTTCAGGAAAATCGCACGCCGCGCCGCAGCCTGAGGAACACTCGCACTCAGATACTGCAGATAACTCTGCCGACTCGCAAACAGCACAATCTCAACACGACCTGCGGTCGCCCGAATCCCTGTCGCCTCCGACAACTCAGAATCCACCTCACCCAGCTCCGCCCACATCCGCTCCGTATCCACTTCAAACTCGGAATACATCAGCAGGCTGCCACGCTGCTCCTGAACCACCCAGCGGTCACGACCAAAGGCCGGCACACAACACAGTAATACTGCACACGACAGCAGTGTCCGGAGCCACGTTCCGCTGCTGCACCACATCATGTCCGCTGGTTCCACTTCCGTGACATCACAAACCACGAAAGATTTCAGAAAATGAAAATTCACCGCACAACACACTTCGGCAAATCGTGCCGGAAAACCGGGGTGCAGGTCAACACCAGTCTGCAATATCGCTGCTGACTGCCTGCCGCAACCGGAAAAACTGAGAGATACCGGCAGAGGAACGATAAGCCGGGTTCTGTCGCGGGTGTTCATTTCTCTAGGATGCCAATTACTCGACACCTCCAGCAGCCTACCCGAAGGTCAGCGAATCGGACCGATTCGAGGCGACAAATGCCGCCTTCCCTTCTGCTTGGCCTTGCTCCTGATGGGGTTTACCCAGCCAGACGGTCACCCGAACTGCTGGTGCGCTCTTACCGCACCGTTTCACCCTTACCACGACGCAGTGCGATGAACATGCCATCACACCGCCGTTCGGCGGTTTGCTTTCTGTTGCACTTTCCCGATCCTCGCGGACGGTGGGCGTTACCCACCACCATGTCCTGTGGAGCCCGGACTTTCCTCTGAATCCAAAGATCCAGCGAACACCTGTTCCTCTGCCGATACAACACGATTGTATCAGGTTTTACGACACCGGGAGGCTGCAAATCCGGCATTCTCGGACCGTTCTGAAGGAAACAAACCCGAGGATACCGATTCACCCCTGGGTGCATTTTTCCATTGCGTCGATCTGTGATAGCACAAGCTGGCCAGATTCGCCCATCACCCGGAAAACTGCAGCAATTCTCATGCGAAAATTTCCAGTCCTCGTCGCCATCTGCTGCCTCCTCGGCAGCTCCCTCCTCGCCCGCCGCTGCGCACTCCGCACTCCCGCACGAATCCATGCGCGCCCAGCCGAAATCTTCAGCCTCCCCGAAAATCACCTCCGCGCCAGACAACTCACCAGCGCCCTTCAGAACGCCATCCGCAATCAACAGCTCACTCAGGCACTCAAAATCAGTTCACAGATCACTCAATACACCCCCGCAGACCCCGCAGCATGGTATCAGTACGCCTGCCTGCTCGCACTGAACGGAAATGATGACACTGCCCTCAGCGCTCTGACGACCGCAATCCGGCAGGGCTTCAGTCAACCGGAAAACCTGCTGCAGAATCCTCAACTGGCCAGCCTGAGATCACGCCCCGGGTTCTCACTGCTGCTGCGTCAGGCCAGTCGCAACTCCACCGCACCAACTGCCGATCCCCCCGGATTCTCTCCCACTGTTCTCACCGGACAAACCGCCACGGTCTCCCCCGAAAATACCGTCTGGGTACCCGCTGAACTCAGCCTCATCACCCACTTTCAAACACCGCCGCAACACCACCAAAACCACACACAAACTCAGATCGCAGCATCCGCACCCGCAGCCGCCATGGTGCAGCAGTGGATTAGCGAAGGCTCTGCCGCAGGATTTCACGGGCTGCTTTATGACAATCGGGATCGCGACCACAGCACTCTTCAACCCGCGGAATTCCCCGGACTCGCTTTCGTCGAATACGCCCCGGAAGCACGCGCCGCCAATGCCGATTACGGTATCCGACCGTTTCAGAGATTCAACCTTCCCACACTCGGAAACGCCTCCACCGCGTGGGTCGATCCAATCCTCTGGCGCAGTAACCCCCGCATGCTCCTGTCATCCGAAATGCACGCTGCGCTCACAGCACAAAGCTGGTATCGCAACCAGATGTACTGCTACCCTGAACATCGGGACTATGACCCTGACAACGGTGACATGTTCCCTGTCAACACCCCATTCTGGATCATCTCGCAGGGATCCTCAGGATCTGATCAGCCCTTCATGAAGGCCATACTGCTGACTCTCGCTGCTCTCCAACACGAAGTTCGCAGCGAACTCGAACAGTCAGGCCGACTGATGGAAATCGCACAGTGGATCCTGCGACGCAGCCTGAAATTCGTTGACACGGCAGGCATGCAATACATGTCAGGACGAGCCCACCCGGTCGTATTCCAGGAACATGACCTCGATCCGGTACGCATGGTGCAAATGGCTCACAGCCTGCAGCCGGATCAGTTGCCTGCCATCGCAGAACTTTCCGTCATCAGCGAAGATTCCGCCACACCCGATACGGACTATTTCTCCGGACAACTTACCGAAGCCCTCCTCAACACGCCCGTCGCTGTCGGCCGCATCTATCGCACACTGCAACACAGTCGCAGCATGACCGTTGAGGCCACTGCCGGAAAGCTGCAACCCGGTCGCAGTCCCCGATTTCACTGGGTCGTCCTCCAGAGCGCCCCCGATCAGGTGCACATCACCCCCCTTAACGCCGATCGCTCACGTGTCGAAATCACCGTAACATGGGGCCCGACCTTTCAGGTCCCGTGGCAGCCGGAAATGAACAGCCGACGCGTCGATGTCGGAGTGTTTATTGATGATGGCGCCACCGTCTCACTGCCCGCCATCGTCAGCACACTGCTGCCACCCCGCGAATCTCGCACCTATGCCGGTACCAGACTGATATCGGTGGATTACAACTCACCCCAAACTTCACCACCCGCTACTGACCCACTGCTGTTTCCCACCCGCAGATGGCGCGACGATTATCAGTACGCCAACGAACAACTCACCGGATGGATTCGACACACACCCGGACAACGCCCAGCCGAATTCAATCACCTCGGGCAACTGAAAAATCGCACTCAGGACGGACAACACCTGCTGCTGCCGGTAGAATATCTCCACTCCACAGCACCCGGACAGACCCCGGAACTGCTCTGGCAAACACGGAACACTCAGCCCTGAGCCGCCCGGAAAGACTCAGCTATGCCCGTCGGAAATCAGTTTCGCCATCAGTCCTACCCCACACACCCGGTGATTACGCCCTCCCTGCACACCCTCAAGTCCACACCACCCGTCTCGGGAAGTGCCGCAGAACTGCACACCACTCTTGCCTTCGATCAGGTGATCCTCGTCCACGGCACCTTCCTCGGAGACGATCCCTTCGGCATCAGCGCAACACTCCAGGCACTCGCCCAGGATTCCCCCGCACCCGCTGCCGCTGCACTCAATCGCACCGCAGAACTGCTCCTTCGCACAACCCGCCCCATCCTCGCACGCTCTGTTCGCGATCTTGGTAACTACACCACCGAATTTCGCGACACCTTCCAGTCTCTCGTCGGTGATGACCCTCAGATCGAACTGCTGCAGCCAACATGGAGCAGCGAAAATCACCATTTCGCACGCGCTGACCTCGCCATACGACTCATCCACAGACTCCTGCAGCATCCCCCCGCCCCAGGACGTCGCACACTTCTGTGGGGACATTCGCACGCCGGAAACGCCTTCGCTCTGCTCTCAAACCTGCTGGCCGGAGGACCAGCGGTGCAGCAGTTCTTCAATGCCGTCGGACCACGACACGAAACACACTGGCAGGCTGTCAAAACTGCTCTCGCCACCGCACCACAACCACACCCGCTCGCAGACACAGTTGCCGCCGTCACCTTCGGTACACCCGTACGATACGGCTGGGATCCTTCCGGACTCAATGCACTCCTGCACGTCAGTTTCCACCGCCCCTTCGATCCCGATCGCCCCACAATTGCCCGACCACTGTTCCCACTCTACTCCCCCGTCGATGTGGCCACCGCCCGCTGGGGAGACTGGGTGCAGACCTTCGCTATCGCAGATACTGATCTCAACACCGGAAAATCCGCAGAAATCAATCAACGCCTCAACGCACTCCTCGAATCCGGACTCGACGAACCCCCACCGGAACCCGAAACTCGACTGATCATGTCACGACGACTTCGCAGACTCTCCAGCCACTGGAAACACGGCACCCGCTGCCACACCGACGGGCACAACCTGCTCGTCGATTACCAGCCCTCCGGACAGTTCACTTTCCCCGCGCTGCCCATCGAACTGGCTGCCCTCGGACACGGTGTCGCAACAGCCGTCCATTGGCTGCCCGCACACCTGCAACTGATTATCACCGCCCTGCGCTCGTCACCGCCGGCAGGACAGTGACCGGAACGGTGGCCGCCGGAGCCGTCTCAGGTTCAAAGGACAACAGCCGCTTCGACTCCTTCACCAGAAACTGAGTATTCATGAAGGGCTCAAAACTGATGTCCTGCCAGCGAACTCGCCCCTTCGCATCCACCAGAAATGTCCCATGCAGTGCGACCTTTTCAAAGTCGTCATAACATCGATACCTGCGAAATACCTCCAACTCAGGGTCTGCAGCCAGCGGAAACGGAAATCCCCCCTCCAGATTCTCCAGAGCCCGCTTCAGGTTCACCTGCTTGTCAGTACTGATCGCAATCACCTCCAGACCCGCATCACGAAAACTCTGATAATCCTTCGCTATCGCCTTCAACTGCTCGGCACAGTGCAGACACCCATACCCCAGATAAAACACCACCACGACCGGACGACCACGATAGTCAGACAACGACCGCGGCTTTTCCTCAACATCCGGCAAGGTCCACTCCAATGCTGCTGAAGGTGACCACCGAAATGGCCCCAGAGCATCCGGTTCCGGACGGACACCGAGGTCACCCGGGTTCTCTGCCGGCAGCCTCCAGTCCACAGGAAATCCAAACTCCGCCGCGATCGGGGCCAGTCGCGCCATCGGCGGAACTGCCAGATCAATCGTCGATGACAGCTTCCTCAGCTTTTCAAAGCTGGCTTTGGCTTCGTCACGACGCCCGGCCGCAAACAGAATTTCCGTCTGAGCCGCCAGAGGCAGCACTTCTCCATTTTTCGAATTCACCCGGTCACCGATCTTCCTGATCGCATCATCCGTTCGGCCCGCCTTCTGCTGCAGCAGAGCCAGCTGCTCCGCCGGAATCTCCGCCGCTGTCAGCAACTCCAGCGCCTTCGCCGGATCCCCCGCAGCCAGTGACCCCCGACCGTCAATCTCCTGAATCGCCTTCTCCAGACGACGCAGATTCCCCGCAAATCGCTGCTCCGCATCCTTCCGAGCCTTCTCGATCGCCTTGTCGTCAGATTTCGCCTCCCGAGCCTTCTTTTCGGCCTCGGCCACAGCCTCCGACTGCTTCTGCTTCTCTCCGTCCAGTGATGCCTGCAGCTTTCCCCGAATCACAGCCGCCTCCGCTGTACGACCCAAAGCCGCCAGCGCCGCTCCAATCGCCCGGTCCCGCTTCAGATCCTCCTCGCTGTTCCCCGAATCCGCATACGACACATCACTCTGCAGCGCAGCAATCCGATCCCACCGCTCAAATGCCTCCAGAACCTCCAGTAATCGCTCACGACCATACCGAAAACTGCCAATCCGATTGATGTCGTTGTACTTCGGATGCTGCGGCAGACTGACCATGTTGCCAGCCAGAGCCTCTGCGTCATACGCACGACCAATCGCGATCATATTCCGAATACACCACTCATTGTTATGCGCAAAGTTGTGGATCTGATCCGGCAGCACCCGATCCCGCATCATGTGCGCATGGTCAACACGCGCTGAAGCCTCCTGCTGCCATACCGCATCGTGATAACGACGCAAACGAGAATAAATGTGGCCCGGCATGTGCCACATATGCGCTATACCCGGCGAAGCCAGACCACCCAGAGCTGACGACTGCAAAGCCTTCTCCGGCTTGCGACCATCCCACAGATGAATCCGAAAATGATGCACCGGATGCAAAGGCTCAACGTCCAGTACCTCCTGGATCATCGCGTCCACCGCCAGTTGCGATGGCATCTTCAAACCTTCCCGACGCCCCGCCCAGAAAAATTCACACAATATCGTCTTCGTCTCAATGTCGTCCGGAAACTCCAGCAGCAGATCCTCAAGGTCCGACACATAACGATTGGCTCGCGACTCCCGCTCACCGTCATTGTCCCCCTTCGCGTTGATCAATCGGTCAAATGCCTCAATCAACAGCTTCTCCCGACGGCTCGACTTCTCACGACGCTTCATCGCCTCAGCGATGAAACCCTTCGCACGACCCGGATTGCCCCGATTCGACATCGCCATGCCCCAGTAGGCAATCGCACACTCCGGATCCAGCATCGCCGCCTGACGAAATGATCGCTCAGACTCAAAATACCAGTACCCATGCAGCTGGGCTACACCCTGCTGCACAAACTGCTTAGCCTCCTCGCTGACCGATGTCGTCGGAAACCGAACAGCACCCATCCCCGGCATCAGCCACGCTGCCTGACGAGGCCCCTCGTTGAATACCTCGCCATGGACCGAATGCCCCTCCTTCACCGGCTCAGTCTTCGC
>Ga0078894_10001486_pt1 | contig 17448 bp, 17 predicted proteins | sample LauGreSu1BDMLBSD_2_FD_67506 | JGI IMG/M metagenome (GOLD analysis project Ga0078894, IMG submission 67506) | Freshwater lake microbial communities from Lake Michigan, USA - Su13.BD.MLB.SD (version 4) (version 4) | ecosystem: Environmental > Aquatic > Freshwater > Lake | place: Lake Michigan... | reverse complement strand
TTGTATCGACGTCTATCCAAACTAAGTCTTTTTTAAGACTTTTTAATTTATCGTAAATAAAAGATGGCTTGTGTAATGTATTTTTCCAATACTCCCTATATCCTCCAGATTTTTCTATCTCTATCTCTATACCTAGATTTTTGCAATTATTAAGTAAAGATTTAGAACAATGCTCATAATATGAATCACCTGAATAGAAAGATACGAATAAAGGGTTCATCTATATTATATTTAATTTATTAAAAAGATCGTCACAAATATTTTTGTTATTTGAATACGGTCTTGGTAAGTGACAATCTATATATTCCATAGGATTATACCCTGGTTTAGGCCATATAGCTTTATCTAATCTTCCAGTAGCATATTTTTCTTCGATCCACCCGCGCTCCATATGTTTTATATAATCTTTTTGTTTTCTCAGAGTTTGATTATAGAAAAATTTCTGATCAGTTCCGTATCTTATATTCATATTTTTCAGTCTTCTCAAAAAAGAAAAATGGCTATCGTCTTTAAGATCTAGAAGGTCTATAAAACTTTTAGGATCTCCCGCTAAATAGCACATGGGATATTGAGGATTTGTTCTGTACCATCTATATTTAATAATATCTGAAGAATATGAAGCTATACCATTTACTCCTAGATCTGATACTCCTCCAACGTAATATTCTTTAGATATTGGTAGCATATCCATATCAGATATTATAAAAGGAGCATCTAATACTTTAGCTGCCCAGAATCTTATACATTGGGATTGTTGTACAATATCCCATTCTTCGATTGATTGAAAATATAAAACCTTCCCGTGATCGTAAACCCATTCAGGTGGACTATCTTTATCTATATAAAGAAGCACAGGCTCTAGTTCTATAAGGTTTTTCCATGCTTTAGCAACATAAGGCCAAAAATCCAGGTATTCAGGATTAGAGTTTGAACTGACTACAGAGTATTTTAATTCCATTTATCTTCTTACCCTGAAATTAGGATTTGGATTCGATCTTTTATGAACATTTCTAGATTCTTGATAATGCTCTATAACAGGAGTTGTTCTAGGATACATTATCTTCATGTGATCATATATAAAAGTATATTCGGGAGGCAAGTTATAATAAACAAGATCACTCATTTCTCTTTGGGCTCTTTGCATATTTTTTTGTTCCCATGTTTCAGGCTTCATTCTTTCTGCAGGGACAGCTTCATTTAGTTCTATCCATCTATCAACAAATCTTTTTATCCTATCATTATTTTTTAAGAATAGAGTACCTGATAGTGCTTCGTCTGCTCTCCATTTAAAGTCTTGCGTTCTATATGCTATATCACAATCTAATGTTGGGATTAAATCTGGATATGATTTGAATTGTGCATCTACGTCAACGTATAAAACATCCTGATTTCTAGAATTAAGTATCTCTTTAATAAAATATGCCTTGTGATGTGTATTCTTCTCCCATGAACCAAGATCTTCTATTGCTTCTATATAATGAGGGAGACTAAAGTTCTGTAAAGATCTTTTAAGATTGCCTGCGAGTACTTCGTAAGAAGTGCTTTCTGTGTAATATGCTATAACTAAAAATTGGGGACTCATAAGAATATCATATATAAAGTGTTCATAGCCGGGGATTTACTTCGTAAAAATTTTAGTCCCTGTACGCAGGATAGTTTCACATTTTATAAAATATTTTTTTATTTGAATATTCTACGGATTTTCTATATATAATAAAGATAGAAAAGACACATAATATGTCAGAGATGAGACCGTATTGGTTTTTAGAAGATCCTATAGACTTAGAGTATAAGTACTACGTACTGATGGCATATTTAATGAGGGTTAAAGAAAACTTCAACAAGCCAGGATTTGAAAGATATTTTAAAAATCTATTATCAATTAAGAAGGATCTGGAGAGCTTTATTAAAAACACTGAGTTTAGTCAAAAAACATTGGCTAAGATGACAGATGAAGACAAGAACCACTTCTATAATATGCTAGATAAGAATCTTGATAGTATAGAAGAAATAGAGGAGATAGCAAAAAATTCAGTTGTTACTATAGATGATTTCATAGAAAAAAATAATGAATTCTATGAAAAATATAATTCTTTGGTTGATGTGGAAAGCTATTGTGCTAAATATAACTTATGGGACCAGGGATTTTTAATAATAAGAAAAAACGGGGAGGAAAATATGAGAATATTCACATGGTTTTTTTCCATAGTTAAAATCTCTCAGAAAGAGAATGTTGCTTTGCTTATGACTGAACTACTAGATCCACTTTGTGAAACAACAAAAGACATTAACAAAATAAGAAAATTTTTAAAAAGTAATATAAAAGATTTCTCGACTCAGTATGATTGCGTACTAGTAGCAGAAATTTGCGATGATATAGATATGGAAATTGGTACTGAACTAAGCAAAGAAAAATCAATCGATATGATAATGAATCGGTTTAAGAGTTAGCTGTTCTTTTATCTATAAGATCCTCTGTTTCCTTTTTCTCCTCCTCTGTAAAATTGAATCTATCGAAAGGAAATTTATCAGATTTAAACATATAGACTTTTTCCTCTCCTGTTTCATCTTCAGTTACAACTTCTATTTTTGTTCCGTGACTATTTAGATAAAAGTCTGCACCAAATCCATTTTTTAACATTTTATTTCTAATAAATAAAATAGCACCTCCTGGCATAGCTTCTTCTGGCTCATATTCACCAGCTTCTATAATTCTTTCTATCTCTGGAATTATCTTAGCTATATCAGAAAAGGGCCTGGTTGAAAGCTGCTCAATAGAAGATATCCTCATAGTGCTTCCTATGAATCTTGTGATCTCTTTTTTTAATTCTGGTTTTTCAATAAAGATTGATTCTAAATCCTCTACAAAGCTTCTACTGTTGTATCCTTCCTTAGGATCATGAGATGAATATGCAAAAGGAACATTATAGGTTTTATCCATATTTCCAGCAGCGCTGCTTTCGTTTACAAATTCGTCAAAGTTAAATATCCTTCTCATGCCCTAGCAATTATTAATTTTCCTCTCTCTTCGAAGGTCATAGGTTTAGCATCAATAATATCCTTTCCTATTTTTCTTAGCATTTCTTTTGGAAATGTGTCAAATTTTGGTTCTCCTTCTTTCGATAAATTCTCGGGCATACATTCTACAAATCCTTCGTAATCTTTTAATTGAACAAAACATCCTGCTTTAGTGATACTAATCATATCATTTTGTAATAATTTTATTCTAGTCCAAACGGGTTTAATCTTAGGAGGAGTTCCTAATTCTTCAGTTTCGTATGAAGATATTATCTCTAAATAGAATGATGATATCACTAAATAGCAAGAACCATCAGCATCTAGACCGTATTCGGGCTTAAAATCCTTCTCAAAATTATCGATCTTTAAAATTCTAGGCATTTCATCATATATATCGGATTCCTAAACATAAAACGATATATAGTATAAAATAGAGCCAAATGGTTATTCGTAGTTATTCAAAATTTATATCAGAGTCTAGAAACGAATCTGGAGGTCGTAATTTAAGCATAAGCCATTACAAAGAAGAAATGGCAATGCTAGAAAACGAATATCTTAGAATGCAGTCAGAAGGATTTACAGAGAGTGAGATAAATGAAAATATATTTGCTTCATTCTTTAGCTCTTTAGGAGGTGGTTTTACTGATACCTTTAAAGATTATGTTATCGACTGGGCAGCTCAAAAATTTGGTATTAGTACAATGGACGAAAACGGGCAACCGTCATTCTTTTATCAAGTAATACGAAACGTTATTGAATCTGTGAAATTTACAGATCTAGGAAGTTACTTTGGAAAAGGCTCTTGTAAAAATTGGGCAACTGCTATAGTAGAAGGTTTATCTGAAACATTACAAGAAAGAGGAATAGAATATTTACTACCTAGATTAGGTATGAATATAGATACGACTCAGGGTATGGGAGGAACAATAGCAGCGGGATTAAGAGAGGCATTAACAAATGCTGCTAATAATACTGCATTTATGAACAATATTGAGAAAATGATATCTGATAAAATATGCGGATTTAAACTTGGTGATGTTATATCAGGTGCTAGTACTTCAGACAAAACTAAAATACAAAGTCAAATAGAAACTGCAGGAGAAAAAAATCCGGATATATATTCACAAGCAATGAGAACTGGATTATCCAGTGTTCTACAATTCAATAAGTAATTATGAACCAAAAAAACGTAAAAAAAAGAGAAGTATTAAGTTATAAAGATTTTATGAAGGTTGCAAATGACCCATGGAATCCTGACAACCTTAGTAAAGAAGACCGAACAGGACTTCATAAAATCTCTCCGGAGTCTGCATACGACTATGTGGGATATAAAGATGCTGTTTTTAATAAAACATCTAAGATAGATTATCCCGGATACGGGGCAACTGAAACCGGAAGCGGTGCTTCTATAGGAATAACTGAATAAAAAAAAAACAAAAAATGGACAAAAAAATATTATCCTTTGAGGAATTTAGCTATAAAAAGCCTCAAGAATTACCCGAAAATAGTGACTTCTGGAACGATATGGAGATTGAGGAGGAAGAAGAGGAAGAGGATACTGAAGATTTCGAAGAAGAGGATGAATCCGATGAAGACGAAGATGATGTAGACTTTGATGACGAAGATGAGGATGAAGATGATGAAGACGAATCCGAAGAAGACGATGACGAAGAAGAATCTGACGAAGATGAGGATGAGGAAGAAGATGATGAAGACGAATCTGATGATGAAGAAGATGATGAAGACGAATCTGATGATGAAGACGTAGAATTTGACGAAGAAGACGAAGAAGAATCTGACGAAGATGAGGATGAAGATGAGGACGAGGAAGAAGATGAGAACGATGAAGAAGATGATGAAGACGAATCTGATGATGAAGACGTAGAATTTGACGAAGAAGACGAAGAAGAATCCGATGAGGAGGAAGATGAGGACGAGGAAGAAGATGAGGACGAGGAAGAAGATGATGAAGAAGAAGAGGTAGAGGAAGAAGACGAATCAGATTTAGGTGAAGATGAAAATACTCATACAGAGGTTATAAGATTTGATAACTTCTTTGGAAAATAAAATTAAATAAGATAATACAATAAACTAAAGCCCGGCCTAAAATCTGGGCTTTTTCTTTGTTTATCGATATATACATTATGGATTCTACATTATTAGAGAAGTTTGTTTTTAAAGGGGTAAAAGGTAAAGAAAGACCCTTAACAGTAGTTATATTAACCACAAAGCTAGGTAAAAGCTTAAAAAATGCTCCAAGCACGGATAAAATAATGAAAATCTGTGAAGAGAGAGGTGTTAGATGTCTAATAATAGACACCGAAAAGGGTACAGTACAAAAAACAAACAAAGGGACATATTTAATATCAAGCAGAGGAGGAAAACAACAAGAAATATATATAGACAGAACAATCGTACTAACTAGAAGATCATCCATAAAAAATAACGCAGCGAAGGGATTTTTCAAGAAAATGGAGGATCTAGGATTTCCTTGTGTTAATTCTTATGATTCTGTTATTATATGTGAGGATAAGTTACAAACAACTAGAAAGCTTCAATTAGCTAAAATTCCAGTTCCTAGAACAGCTTTAATATCCTCTGAAGCAGATATAGATAAAGCAGTTGAAGAAGTTGGCGGTGAATATCCAGTGGTTTGTAAATTCCTATCAGGAACTAAAGGTATTGGTGTATTTATGATAGATTCTAGGCCATCCCTATTATCTACATTACAAGCACTTTGGTATTTATCTCCCGGAACTGAAATAGTTCTACAAGAAAAAATAGATGCAGATTACGATTTAAGAATACACGTAGTTGCTGAAAGCGATGGTATGGCCGGAAGAGAATATAAGGTCATAGCAGCAATGAAAAGAATAAAAATAAAAGGAGATTTTAGAACTAACTTCTCTTTAGGCGGTGACACTGAAAAAGTTAAGCTTTCAAAAGAGATCGAAAAAATAGCTATTGAATCAGCGAAAGCAACAGGATGTTTATGGTGTGGAGTTGATATAATCGTCGAAAAAACTAAAAACGGAGATGGTGAGGAAAAGCCTTACGTTTTAGAGGTTAATGCTTCTCCTGGAACTACAGGTATAGAAAAAACAACAGATATTCCGGTAACTGATATAATAGTAGATTTCTTATTAGATAAAAAGAACTGGGTTAAGCCTAAGAAGGTTACAGGATTTAGAGAAATGATAACAGTTTCAGGAATAGGAACTTTTGTAGGAAAACTAGATACTGGTAATGGAGCAACATCTTGTAGCTTACATGCAGATAGTATTAAAGAAGTAGACGGGAGTGTACATTGGAAATTAGGAAACCAGGAGTTTGTAAATAAAATCGTTGGTCAATCTAAAGCTGAAATAGGCGAAAAAATACACCACAGGGCGGTTGTTAATCTTGATGTAGATTTTAGTGGAGTTGTGTATAAGAAAGTTAAGTTTTCTTTAGTTGATAGAACAGAAAAAAGTACACCACTTTTATTAAACAGGGATTTCCTTAGTGCTGCTGGTCTTGTAGTAGACCCTTCAGAGGATTTCGTTATTACTGATAGACCAGAAGGATATTCACCGAAGGATGCTAAAGGTGATCCTATCGCAGGTGTTAACATAATGAAATCAAACGGGAACTCATAGAAATAATTTCACTATTTCTTTTCTATAGGATATTTGATCCTCTACAATCTTATTATTTTTTAAGGCAAGCTTACTTCTTTCTATTACAGAATCTGGTACTAAACCTCTAAAAGTATCTTTTAATATTTTCTTATTCTTTCTTTCTTCAAAAGGAAGGCTTATAGCAAATCTAACTATATCATGATTTAGAAAGGGACTTCTTAGTTCTAGAGTATGAGCCATAGATAGCTTATCTAATCTAGGTAAATGATAGTAAGTTAGTTCGTGAAAAATATCTGATTGTTGCGAATCGTATTCGTTTATTCTTCTATAACCGCCAAATAATTCATCCGCCCCATCACCCGATATAACTATTCTAGTATTAGATCCTTTTTTAATAGCATCAAATAAATGGTATTGAGGTAAAACACTTCCCATATCTACTGGGGATTCGTTCCATAACTTATAGATCTCCATATCTTTACTAAGATCAACCTCATATTTTAATCTCTTAGATTCTACATCCCAATAATACTCGCATGCTTTTACGTATTCTTCATCCTCTCCATTTGAGATTGAGTAAAAATCTACATCAGCTCCTAGTTTAAGTAGAAGCCCAGCAATGATGGATGAGTCCAATCCTCCGGAAAGTAAAAGAGATGTTGGATAATTTTTAGAAAGAAGTCTAGATTCTACAGACTTTTCCATCTTTTCAAATAACCATTCACATCTATCATCATAATCATTTAACCCAGCATCAAAGAAATGAAAATTGTAATAAGGCTCAGAAACTTCTATAGCAGCTGGATAATCAAAACTCCAATGATAAAATCTATTAGGTTCTAGCTTTTTTATACTCTCGAATCTAGTTTGTTCTGTTGGAAGGTATCCAAATTTAGTAACTCCAGAAAAGAAAGAATTATCAGGATTCATTTTTTCGCCCGGCTCATATAGTCCTTTTATTTCTGAACATATCTCACCCATATCATTTCTATATAGGCATTTTTTACCTAGTGGATCTGTAAAAGCATATAATTCTCTTTTACTTGTATCAACTAAAACTATAGACCAAAATCCATCCCAAGATATTATATGTGGATCATAGAGTGCTTTTAACATTCCAAGTCCCCCAAATTGAAAGCTTGAGAAAAGATTTTGTAAATATGCGGTATCTGATTCATAATCGCCGTAATTGAATATCTCTCCATTAAAAAGAAGCCATCTATCTTCTCCAATTTGTATAGGCTGAGACCATGAATCGCCGTCTACAGTTTGTATAGGTAATCTGTGATGAACTAAACAAAGATCATCTTTATAAACTATATTATGTTCTATTCCTCTATGGGCAATAGACATTATTCTTTCCTCGCTAGGTCTTTTAGCTACTAGTATTCCACACATATTTTAATTTGTTCTAATTTCTTGTTTAAAGCGTACTACCGACTCTAAATCAAAGTTATTATTGAATATCCTTACATCAACGCCTAAGCTCTTTAAAAGCAAAGAAAACTCATAAAAAAGAGATCTTTCTTCATCAGATCTAGCGTCATCTTGATCCCAAATATCCTTGACTCTGTTTTCTTTCCATTGTCCTTTTATTAGGATAATCCTGGTATTTTTAAAAAGCCCTCTTTTGTTAAAATTTATGAGATCTTGTTCTGCTTGGGATTTAGTTATTCTTCCTTGAAATACACCCCATACAGAGTTTGTTAATATTCCTCTATCAACTATCATTTCTCCCAGAAACCCGGAAGAATTTAATTCATGAAGCATAACCTCTTTACCTAATCCAAACCAGTGGATTTCCTCTGACTGCTTTCCAAATTCCCATAGGGAAAAATTAGAATTAAAATCAAATTTAAAAACAGGGAAATCTGACTGTTTTGATATAAGATATGATTTACCTGATTTTCTAGGTCCTTCTACAATAATAAGGGGCATAATCTATGTTTATGATTATACCCCCTAATTTAATTAAAATTTCGATATTTTATTAGAAATCTGTATCTACGTTGTAAGATTTAGAAGTTCCGTTGCTTTTATAAATTGTCCATTTATAAGTATCGTTTGAAGTACTTCCGTAAAGTTTGTTTATGAGTTTGTCAAATTGGAATCTATCAGAAGTATTAGAAACATTCTTCATCAAGTTCTCTTTAGCTTTAGAAGTAGGTAGCTGTTTTATTCTATTTATTGCTGGATTATAATAAGCATCCTCTATTTTACTTCCGTACCATTTGCTAAATGCTGCAACTGCTGCATCCTCATCGTCATTGAATGTTCCTTTGAAAGGCTTCCAGAAACTAGTATCGCCAAATTTAGCAACTATCATGTCTGACATTTTAGCTAATAACTCATCTGCTTTTGCTGCTTTTTCAGATTCTTCTTTTGTCATTGTTAATCCTTCGGTAATAGAGCAAAGAACCACCGATTTAAGATTAAAATGTTTTCCACTTCCGAAAGAAACGAATTCTTTTTCTGAATTGTATGTACCCCACCATACCTTTTTACCGCCTTCCGTGTTTACATAAGAAACCATATAGTTGTTGTATATGTGGCCGTAAACTTTTCCTGTATAGAATAAAATAACAGGTTCGCCACTTCCTGTAGTCAATTGAAGTTCAACTTTCTTACTATACTCTTTAATCTTAGCAAGAAGATTATTCATTTGTTTTCCGTCCATTTTTTTAACTTCCGGTGTGGAAGTTGCTTTGTTATATTCCTGCCCATATTGAGCGTAAGCCTTTCTTATATAGGTGTTATTCTCCGATCCAGATGCGTCTAAATTATTTTCTTTAGCCCAATCAGGATATTTTTTATTTACCCATTCTCTAAACTTGTTACCATCTTCCTTAGTCTTAAAAGGTGTTGCAGGTTCACTAGGTACGCTGCTTTTTCCTGAGGAAGAACTAGATGATGATTTAGATTTTTTAGTAGATGCTTTAGAAAGTACAGTTCCTGCTGCTTCTTCGTCAAATGCTTCACTGATTCTATTTTTCATGAATGATTCAAAAGAAACTATCTTACTTGTATTATATGATAATCCCTCCTTTATTCCTCTTAATATTTCTAAAAATTTTGGAGTAATGTCCCCGGTCTTATCAGATGCTAAATCTGGATAATCTGTTGCAGATCCTTTTTTAACTGCCTTAATGACATTAGCAGTATTTGTTCTTAATGAACCAGTAACAGTTGGCCAATTTTTATAAACTGCTTTCCAATCTGAACTATTTTTTAGAGTTGCATATTTCCTAAATTTATTATAGATTAGTTTTTTAACCTCCTTCACTAGATCACCATCAGTTCCTGTATAGACATCATCTCTTTCTTTTAAAGTAGTTGTTAATCCTGTAGCAGTTGATGAATCATCTTTCTTTACCTCTTCTTTTTTCTCCTCTCCTTTTTTCTGTACAAATTGAGCAAAATTGGCTCCGAATTCTGTTTGTGCTTCTGTGAAGTATTTTTTTGCAATATTTAAAGATTTTTCTATCTTTTGGTTAGCTGCAAGAACTGGTTGTTCGTTTTGTTCTTTTAGTTTAGCTTCGTTCCATTTCTTTTTTAATTCCTCGTATTCCTTTTCGTTTTCTGCGTATAACGACTTATACGTTTTTATATCTTCCGCATTCTTTATTGGCTCTAATCTTGATCCTTCTTCTTTAGCCAATTTTTCAGCATTTATCTTTAGGTTAATCATCAATGCTAAAAGAGTATCTGCTGATCTAAGAATAGGATCCCCGTATTTTGCTCCTGCTAATTTATTTTTAATTGTGTTAAAAATATCTATTCTAGTAGCTAATACCTGATCCTTCAGTAATTCTACTGCTTTAATATAGGCTCTTACTAAGAACTTATCATCTCCCTTTTTATCAAATCTATCTTCTAATCTTTGCTCTTTTCTATCAGATCTTGATTGTGATTTACCGGTCGATGTCCTATCACCAAAAAGGCCACTTCGCTCTTTTTTAGTTCCATCTGCATCATCTTCCATTATAAAATTGGAAGATTTCATACTCTCTAGTAATGATGTGAATTTTCTACTAAAATTTGTCATTTTTTTTTATTTTTTTAAACCTTTTTTGCTAAAGATTGTATTAAAGCTTCTGAACTAAATTTAACGAAAGTTCCAACAGCCTTTTTAACGTCATCTGATGTATATTCAGTTGCATATTGCTTTGTGTATTCAACAAAAGTTACGTCTTTTAACTCGTCTTTACCCTGTTCTACTTTTTTGAATATTTCTTGTAGTTTAGAGAAATTTTCTAAATTTCTAATAGACTGTATACTAGATATCTGTGTTATTATATTTTCAATATTAGAAATCATTGCATCAAAAAACGTTTTGAAATCTATCATTGGTTGCTTTGCCTGATCTGCTAGAAACTTATCTAGTTCTGCAATAAGTTCATTTTTTTTAGTTTCGTCTGGAACAGAGTTTAGAAAATACAAATATTGACTATAGCATGTTTCGATTATTCTTCTGGCATACTCTACAGCATATTTTGTTTTATCTACTGTTGTTTGCTCGCTTATTGTTTCGTATCTTCTAGCTGAATCGGTGATCGATTCAAATAGCGGGTTATATTCTAATCTTCTATTATTCATTTTTAGATTTTTTTTATATATCTTATTTTTTGATGGATTCCATCTTTTTATAAGCAACTGCTTTCTTTTGGAATTCGGCTACTTTCTTTTGCATTTCTATTGCTTGTTGATTAATGGATTCACTTTTTGATAAAGTTCCGTCCTTCTCCCTCTTTTGTAGATTTGCTATAGCAAGATCTATTTCAGATATTTTTTTATCTATATCCATTACTTGCTTTTCAGCATCAGTTTTTACTTGAAGCTCTTTGGTTTTTTGTTGTGTGCTTTCCTGCTCAAAAACAAATTCTCTTAGTTTAAACAGTCTGTGTGACATTTCTTCTATTTTTCATTTCTCTTTCCAGAGTATTTACTCTGCTTTTAAGCTTATCTATATTCTTTCTTAGATGATGCTTTACATTAATCTCTTCCCTATCTAGAGCAGGTATAATCCAGTCTTCACCCTGTTTTTCTGCCATCTTTTTATCCCTTCTGATTTTTTCCATTGCTGTGGAATATTTGTCTTCTAGATCAAAGAAGAAATCTCTAATTTGCGTGTAGTATTTATTTAGATTAGTTTCATCTAAATTTCTTGTAAAAGAAGCTGCATCTTTTGTAGACATATTAAGAAAAGATAGGACATCCTCTGACATTTTTGCAGGGATCTCTACTGAAGGCATATATGAAGGTCTTTCTTTATATTCTTCATAGAAAGAGGATTTTCGGTTAGCATCCTTAACTAGTGCATCAAATTCTGCATTTATTTGATTTAAGAATCCTGTATCAGATATACCTCCTATATTTTTAAGTAATTTCTCTTTTGTTTCAACCTCTATTTTAGCCATTTCCGCTGCAAAAAAAGCTTCCAATTTAGGATCCTCGTCCATAATAACTCTGGCTTCTTTAGCTAAAGAGTTTATTTCATGTCCCTTAAGAGCAGAATAAGTTCTAGATTGTCTTCTTAAATTAGTTAAAGTAAACCTATATTCTGGTGTATTTTCTTTATCTAATCCTTGTATTTCTTTTTCTATTGAAATAGTGTTGGCAACCTCTTCGTGTCTGGCATCTCTTATTTTTCTAAGAATGCTTTCGACTTTTCCCTTTTTAGTAGTAAAGAAGTTTTTAACACCAGTTAATAACGATGAAAGAATACCCTCATCAATGCTATCAAATTCTTCTAGACTTTTTATACTTCTGGATCTCATTTCTTTCTTGATGTTATTTTTTTAGCTGCATCTTCTGCTTCTTCTGCAGTGATTTTATCATCCTTACTTTTTACAAGATCTCTTATTTTAATAGTAAGATCGTTAGAAATTCTGACTAGCTCGTCTCTTACATCTTTTCCTAGATCTCCATGAGGTTTTTCCCTAGATATTTTTGCGTTATCGTCGCTTATAACATCAACGATTTCGTGCTGAAGATCCCCTAATTTTCTTATTTTAGTGTAGTGTATATCTCCAGGAAAATCTGAGATCTCCTTTAATCTTTTCTTATATTTTTCTACCATTTGAGATGGCTCCTCAACATCATGAGGATTATCATTGCTAGATGTTGTTTGTCTTCTTAATTTTTCTTCCTGCTCTTTAGCTTTTCTTTCGGCCTCGTTTCTTTCTTTTTCAAGGTCTGATAAACTAACATTAAAGAAATCTTCTAATTCTTTAGATCTTGATGAACTTCTTGCAGTGATAGCTTTTTGTTTTTCGTATCTGTCAGTTCTAGTTTCTAAAATGTCATTAGCTCTTTGTGCATTAAAATAGGTTTTCTTTCTGGCACTATCTTTTGTTAAGTCCCTTACTCTTTCCTCTAAGGCATTAAATATCTCGTTATGAGCTTTTGTTAATTCTTTCAATCTTATATTTAAAGAATTTCTTGATTGTTGTATATCTCTATTAAGAGATTGATAATTGGGATTGCTTTTATCCTTATCTAAAGCTTTCTGATCTTCTAATAGTCTATAAAACTCATCCCAAATTTGATACTCTTCCCTGTTGAACTTAAGCTCTTGTTCTTTCATCTGAGTAAGCACCGTTTTTAATTTACTGATATCTCCTCCGAAAGCATTGCTTAAGAAATTCATTATAGTATCACCTAATCCTTCGTTTAGCTCCGTTAGCTGAGATATTAATTCGCCTTCTGATAAATCAATAAAGAGAGGCGAATTTTTTAAAATACGAGCAGTTTTATTTATATCTCTATCGTTTTCCAATAGGGTTTGTTTTGCCTTTTGGAATTGACTTGCATTTTCAAACAACATATTTTACCTTTTATTCTATATATCCAAAAACCATCTAAAATAAAAAAAGGGTCTCCGTTAAGAGACCCTTTGAGTGTGTATTTATACTATTACTGATTAGATAATAGAAGTAGCACTTCCAGTGTTAACGTGGAAGCAGAAATACATTGTTTCTGGGTGGTGACCAGCCTCAACTAAAGAGTAACGAGATTTAACCGCGATTTTAGGAGACATAGTACCCTCAGAGATAGTCTGAATTGACTCAGCCATCATGTAAGGCATGAATTTCATACCTGGCTCATCATCAGCACCTTTTCTACCAACTAATACTCTAGTGTCACCGAATGACATGTTTTGATCAACATATACAGTCATACCAGCAAGTGAACCTACAGGGTATAATGTACCGTTGTTTTGAGTAAGTGTGTTAGTAAATGGAGCGAATGTGAACTGACTGATGTCTTGTAAAGCAGACGCGATTTGAGAGTTAGTAACGATGAAGTTAGCAGGACCTCTACGACCTCTGTTAGCAACTACGTTAGCAGCAGCTAAGATACGAGAGTAAAGTCTTCTTTGAACTGTTGATAAGTTCTCAAAAGTACCTGAAGCAGGACCAGCAACTGCACCTGGTTTAGAACCACCTGTTAGAGCAGTACCTTGTTTACCGATGTAGTTAGGAACTGTATAAGTAGCAGCACCACCAATTACTAAGTTTAAGTTAAGGTTTGTGTTCTCTGTTACTAAGAACTGAGAGTGGTTAGACCATCCTAGAGCGTATGCTCTTGATAAGATGTGCTTGTTAATAGCTTGAGAAACCTCGTTAACAAGTGCGTTCTCGATCATAGAAACTACGTCGATACCGAACTGCTTGTTAAGGTCTTGGATTTGCTCAGTAGTAACAGAAGCAGCAACTTGGAAAGTACCAGCTTCTACAAACTTAGTGAATGTAGAAAGACCAAGTGACTTATAGTAAGTTGATTCCGCTGTGCCTCTCAACATTGGATCGTAATTCTGTGTACCGTCTACGTATGGACCCTGCCAGTTATTATTGTTAGTTGGACCAGCACCAGAGAAACCTTGGATATGATCTTCTAATGTCTTAACTAATACGGCTGAACCATTTGTGGCACCAACTGGAGCAGCTGAAGTAACAGTTAAAATGTTAGTAGCTGCAGCAAATGTTGCATTGTAAATATCAGCTGTACCACTTGATGGAATAACATCATTTACTGTCTTATTAATAGTAATACCATTTATTCTAAAAATAGGGAAACCATCAATACGGGAGTTACCAACAAATACTGCGTAAATTGCGATTCCAGAATTTCCAACAACTGGAGTATCCAAATCGTAAGTTGTTGCAGATAGGCCAACACCAATTGCATATACAGCACCCACAGTCAATGAAGTAGCTAAAACCGGCGAAGCTATAGAAGTTGGGATTTTTATCATATCCGGTGTGTTAGCAGTATAAACTGTAGTTGCATCTGCTGAAGAACCACCTAAAGTACCACCTGCGTACACATAGTCAAGGTAAGAAAGTACCCCTGTTGGACCGCTCATTGGAATAACAGGAACGATGTCAAAACCAACGGTTTTAGCAGCTACCTGAATAGCCAATGGAAGAAGTGAAGGGAACTTATCACCAGAACCTACATAAGGTGTACCAGCGTTGTAAGTGTTGTTGTAGTAAAAACCTGGGTTACCTGCACCAGCAGCACCGTTTTGGTAGTTACCAGGAGGCAGGATATTACCCATACCATTTAAAGCACTAAGAGAGTTGTAAGCTCCAGCAGATTCGTTAAGTGAGTGGAAGTGGCAATATTTAGAAAGCCATTCTACTTTTGAACGATCAGTCATGCCGGTCTTGCTCTCAATAATGGGAGACCATGTTTCGTAGATCTCGTTTTGATTTAAGAGTTGCATTTTATTAGATCTTATTTTTTAAATCTTTTGTCTAATTCAGCTGCGATGTTTGCGATATAGCTGTTGCTAATTCCGCTGTTCGTAGCATTATTAGGAGTTTGGGACTCGTCTATTCTTTCCAAGTTAGCTTGTGGAGCTTGAAATCCTCTAGTTCTCCAGAAGTTGTTAATCTGATAAGGAGTACTTAAATGATAGAATTTACTTTGAGCAACAATCGATGCCTTCTGTGATTCATTCAAAGAGTTCCAAACAGGTACCAGATCTTGTGGTATCATATCGAGGAATTTTTCTCCAGAGTTAACTTGTTCAGTTAAAGCGGATCCCATTATTTGAACTACGTCCATACCTGAACTGTAATTCTGCTCATTAAGAGCTTTAACGACCTTTTGTTTTTCGGCCTCGTTCAAAGAGATGAATCCTTTCTTAGTTTGTTCGTCGACAAGTTTTAAGAAAGAATATTTATTTTCGTTTATAATTTCTTCAGTTTTGTTCTTGCTAAGAGATTCAATTAATTCATCAACTTTACCAGAAAGTGAATTGTAATCACCAGAGAATCCCGAAGTTCTTTTTCCTTTTTCTACTGAATCATTTACTTGCTTAGCCATTTCGATTCCTGAATTATTAATTCCTTTGCTGTTAATAGATTCAGCAAGATATTGTGAATATTCAATACCAGATTTAACTTTCTCAGCAAGATATTCTGAGTAGTTAATATTTCCGTTTACTTTTTCACCTAAGTAGTCAGAATAGGAAATGCTCTTATCTAAATTTTCAGAAAGATAGTCTGCATAAGATATGCTCTTATCCAATTTTTCAGCAATATACTCTGAGTAAGAAATGTTTCTATCAACATTCTCAGCTAAGTATTCAGCATAAGAAATATTCTTATCTAGATTCTCTGCGAGATACTCAGAGTAAGAAATATTCTTATCCAAGTTTTCAGCTAAGTATTCAGCGTAAGAAATATTCTTATCCAAGTTTTCAGCTATATACTTGCTGTAAGCAATATTATTGTCAAGATTCTCAGCAATGTATTCTGAATATGAAATGTTGCCATCTACATGTTCTGCTAAATATTTAGCATATGAAATAGCTTTGTCAAGATTTTCAGCAAGATATTTATTGTAAGAAATAGATCCCTCTAAATTTTCTGCTAAATAATCACCATAATTAATGGCAGATTCTAGATTTTCTGCAAGATATTCTGCATACTTTTCTAGTCTTTGAACTCTTTCTTCTAATGCTGAATCGTTGCTACTAGTAGATGAGCTTTTTGAAAAAGATTTCACTTCATTCTTTAAAGAATCCATTTCTTTTTTAAGAATGAGTGAATATTCGTTTAGTTCTTCTGCTGTGACAAAGTTATTGTCCATATTCTTTGTATTATTTGTATTTTCTAAAAGTTTAGAGATCTTCTCTATATCTTTAATTCTATATATCTGAGTGTTATCATTTTTTCTTAGACCTAGGCTCTCATTTATATTGGTTAATGATGAAACTACTGAGCTTTTCATTTCCTCTGCAAAAGAGGAAAAACCTAAACTTTCATATAAGCCTTCGCTAACTCTTTCTAATTGAGCATTTTCAAATCCAGGATCAGCTACTAAATCATAAGTAAAGATTTTCTTGATCTCTACTTTTTTATTTTCTTTTACATTACCTGCTGCTCTCGAAGAAATAGAAATAGGGATACCAGCATCAATAAGATTTTGTGCAATTTTACCAGCTGGTGTATCTAGAAGTTTAACCTTAATTTTTACACATCGATCTTTATCATCATAATCTAGATCTGTAATAATGTGTGAAATGTTCTTAAGAGAAACATCAAACTCTTTAGGATGGTCTAGTTCACCAACTAATCTATTTTGTTGAATTTTCTTCTTCAAATAGTCAAGGTGTGGCAAATATTCTTTTTCCTCGTAAATTCTGTGATTAGAATTTTCGACTCCAAAAACTGCTGCTACACCCTCTAGAAAATATTCTCCACCTTCCTTTTTACTTGAAAGATTTACTGTTGATTTTTCTAAAATCAGTACGTAATCTAGGTTTTTTTCCATCCTTATATTTTTTATATATCTT
>Ga0078894_10001485_pt1 | contig 17448 bp, 23 predicted proteins | sample LauGreSu1BDMLBSD_2_FD_67506 | JGI IMG/M metagenome (GOLD analysis project Ga0078894, IMG submission 67506) | Freshwater lake microbial communities from Lake Michigan, USA - Su13.BD.MLB.SD (version 4) (version 4) | ecosystem: Environmental > Aquatic > Freshwater > Lake | place: Lake Michigan... | reverse complement strand
TCGGCACCGAGGACCTGGCGGATGCCGGCTTCGGTCGTCGTCGAAAGGGCTTTGATGACGGCATCACCGAGGATGGGTGAGATGAAGTTGCTGTAGATCCACGTCTTGCCGGAACCCTTGCTGCCGACGAGCCATCCATGCGGTCGCCAGTCGAGTGCCCCGCAGATCGTGGCGATGAAGCACGCTGCCGGCAGCACCCATGGCCACGATGCTTCCGCCCACGGCAGGAGGTTGGAGAGTTCGACGAGCTTCCCGGATTCGCTGGCTGACGCCGGCGAGGACAGGTTGACGCGTGTGGCCTTGCGGGATGGGTAGATGAACGGCGAGCGATGCGCGTGCAGTGCCGTGGGCTTGCCGTTGACGTAGAGCTTGTCCCCGGCGTGATAGACCACCGTGGATCCCTCAATCCAGCATCCCAGACCGCGCACGTGGTCGGGATCGTAGTGACCGGCTGCGAACTGCTCGGCGATGAGGGATTTCGCGATTGTCTTGTAGTCGATGTGCTCGGCTTCTGGACGGAGGCGGGCGGACATGCGTCCCCAGAAATCGTCGCCCGTGACGAGTTGCAGGTTCAGTTCGGTGTGCTCGGCGGCAGACAGGGTAACGATGCGACCAGATCGGTAGGACAGGTAGTGGAACCCGGCCTCGTCGTGTCCAAGGCAGCGGAAGGGGATGTCTGGTTCGGGCGCTTTCGGTTGCTCTGGAGGAGGATTGAGGATCCCGTCAATGGTCACACCCTCCGGAAGCGGGTCCGCGAGGTCCCAGCCTTCGGGGAGTGTGGACGGCGGCTTTACAATCGTCGCCTCCGGGAAGCGTGCCTTGAGATACGTCATGGCGCGGACGCCTGGACCGTCGTTGTCCGGCCACAGGAGGAGTGTGCGACCTGTCAATGGCGTCCAGTCGATTCGGTCCACAGCGGATGCACCCGTTGCCCATGAGATGACGACGTGATCCGGGAACAGCTTGGCGGCGGCATCGGCGGTTTTCTCGCCCTCGACGACGAGGACAGGCGCGTCCGGGTTGGCTTCGAGTTCCGGGAGCCGGTAGATCGGCGGTTGGAGTGGTTTCGCCCAGCCTTTCCATCGCCAGTGCGACGGGTTGGTGCGGTCTGGCGGCACGCCATCGGGCGGCAGGAAGCGCAGCGGTAGGGTGTCCTTCTTGCCGTTCGGCAGGTTGAACCGAACGACGTACGCGTCAGCGTGCGGGTAGTGCCACGCGGTCGTGCCGTAGCGCCATTCGGTTTCGTCCTGGCGTTTGAAGCCCTTCCGGAGTGGGGAGAAAACCTGACGTTCGGGTTCCTCCCGGATGCCGAGGAAGTCCCGTGCCCACTTGGCGGCTTGGCCAACGGTGATGGACTGCGCCTTCGCGACGAGGGAAAGCATGTCTCCCCCATCGGACTCGGCGTGGTCGTACCAGAATCCGGCTTTTGGACCTTCGAGTTCCACGATGCAGGAGTCTCCCGCTGCACCTTGGATGTTCCCGATGGTCCACGTCTTACCGACGCGCTTACCGGCCGGTAAGAGGCGTTGGCAAACAGCCTCGGCGTGGAGGCTGAGTTCGGCGGCGAGGAGGGGGAGGGTCATTGAATCCCCGGCAGCAAAGGATGATCGTCCACCACCACCGTCGCCACGCGGACGTTTTTCGCATGCGGCAACACGTCTTCCAGTGGAATAGCCAGCACCTGGCGCTGGTACTTGCGGCGGAAGTAGAGCACGCCGTTGTGGAAGTAGGCGCGATACTGGGAGTCGCCAACCGGGAAGGTGCCGAGGTTGGCTTTGGATTTGCGGGGGGTCATTCCCCCCTCCCACACCTGCATCCATCACAGATGCGTCCGTTGAGTATGTCGTAACTGCACACGTCAATGCTGCGGATCCAGCTTTCAAGTTCCGCAATCCTCTGCGCCTCGCGTGTCTGCTGTGGTTGTTGCTGTTCGATCATGCTGATTGCCTCCTCTTCGCTGCGTGCGATGACGGCGATGCCGCCAAATTCGTTGACCCTGTTCTTCCATGTGACCTGCTCCGGTTTCGGGCGTCCGGTGGCGGTCTTGACTTCGACGGACAGGAACACGGCGAGCCTGCGGCCAACCATGTCTGGCGTGACGGTTACGGACTTCCATCCGATGAGGTCTCCAGATCCAGGCGTCAGGCCGTATTTGATGAACCTCGCGTCGGTCAGGTCGGTGGGCTTGTGGCCCACGTAGGCGGCTCCGACTTGGTTTCGGAAGAGGCGGATGTCAGGACGGCTGCCGAGGGTGCGGAGGATGCGGGATTGGATGGTGGATTCGGTCATGCGGGCCTCCCATCCAGCGCAATCACCAACTTCCGCGCAATCCCCACGATGCGCTCCTTCTCTTGCCCATCCGTCAACTTCGCAATCTGCGCCGTGAACTCCGACAGTGCCAGATTCGCCGCATACTCCAACCGCTCCACCGTCTCCACGCACCTCACGGCGTACTGGATGCCGTCCGCCATTTCTTCCAGCGCGTGATTCGCCCATTCCGCGGGCCGAAGGTCGTCGCGCTCGATGGTCTTCCCATACTTCCGTTCACCCGCCGCTTGGCGTTCACGGATGAACTTCATGATGTCGTCGTTGATTGATTTCATTCTGATTTCTCCTCCTCCCTCTCCGCCTTCCGGATTGCTTCTTCCAGATCATCCACCGCTTTCTGCGCGGCTTCGTACATCGCCTTCGTGGTGTCGCGCACGACGTAGGCGTACCGCTCGGCGCGTTTGAGGTCTTGAAGGGTCACGCGTCAGCCCCTCCCACGGCAAGGTATGCCTCGCAGAGTTGGCGAGGGGTTGCGGTGATGAGGGCGTGGCAGGCCGATATGTGCACCAGTTCCCAGTCAGTGTCCGCGTCGTCCGGATACACCAAGTCCAGCAACTTCTCCGCAAACTGGTTTTCTCTCCCCTTTTTCAACGCCTTAACCAACGGCAAGATGGCGTCGTAGGAGTTGCAGTAGTCCTTCTCAATAACAACCGAACACCCAAACGACGCGGATACACTCTCCGCCACCGCCCTGTTGATTTCCTGATCTGTCACGCCGCCCTCCTTCCATTACTCCTCGCCGTCCACCGATGGTGCGCCCAACCGGGCTTGTACCCACGAGCCTTACCCAAGGCCACGAGGTCCGCCAGTGAACGGCAAAGTCCTTCTTCCCGTCGAAGCTGATACCGACGCGCCATTTCCTCGGCGTCGATAGGTTTGAGTTCCCCATCCGTCTCCTCAATCTCGCGTGGTGCCGGTGTCCGTTCCGTTCCACACTGTGGACATTGGTTGCCTGTGAAGATCGCGTAGCAGGATTCGCACTGCTTGGTCTCCACGGACTGCTCCTTCGCCTTTCGCTTCTCGCGCCCGTCCAGACTCCACTCGCGAGCCTCTTCGGCAAGGCCATGACGCAGACAGTTGCCGACGTGATCCAAGATGATCGCTTGCCCACCGTCCGGTCCCTTCGGTCGCAACGCTCGCCCGACCTGTTGCAGGTGCATGGCCAGCGAAGCGGTGGGTCGAAGCAGGATCGCGGCACCCACGGCGGGCAGGTCAAAGCCTTCGCTGATGAGTTCGCAGGACGTGAGCACCTGAATCTTCCCAGCGTCCAGGTCCTTCACCCGTTGCTTCCGAGTATCCGGATCCAGCTTGCCGTCAATCGACGCCGCCGTGATCCCGGCGCTCCGGAACTGTTCTGCGACATGCTCGGCATGCGCCACAGACACGCAGAACGCCACCGCCCGCATGCCGGGGCAATATTTCCGGTAGTGCGCGACCGCGTTGCCGGTGATCGTCGGCTTGTCCATCAGGTCCGCGAGTTGCGAGCGGTCGAAATCGCCGGCGACCTTCCGCACGCCGGTCATGTCCACGGCCTTCTCGGGCGCAAAGTACACCGGCTTGGCGAGGAATCGGTTGTCAATGAGCCACTGGACCTGTGGCCCAAGGACCATGCGCTGGAAGATCGCGCCCAAGCCGCGACCGTCGAGGCGTTCCGGGGTTGCGGTGACGCCGAGGAAGTTTGCCTTCGGCCATGCAGCAAACATCGACATGTATTGGCTGGAAACGCAGTGATGCACTTCGTCCACTACCACGAAATCCGGCACCGGCACGTCCTGAATACGCCGCGCCAAGGTTTGGATCGACGCGACCATTGCGGTTTCCTGCCGCGCAGGCTTCCCGGCTTGAATGAATCCGTGGTGGACGCCAACCTTTCCGAGCGTCGCTGAAATCTGGTCCAGAATCTCGCTGCGGTGGGCGATGACGTAGGTGCGGTTGCCCTTCTGGACGCTTCCTTGCACGACGAAGGCAAACGTCATCGTTTTGCCCGAACCGGTAGGACTCACCGCCAGCACACGCTTCGCGCCTTCGCGGAAACATGCCCGCAATTCGTCGCGCAGAGTGATTTGATACGGCCGGAGGTTCACAGCTTCACGAGGCGTACAGCTTGCGGCTTGACGTGTCAAGCCTATGGCATACACTTTCTCGCGTGAAGAAGACCAAGAGCAAGAAGCGTGTGAGTTTCCGGTTGCCGTCCAGTCTCGTGAAGAAGATCCAGACCGAAGCGAAGTCCCGCAGGTGGACGCAGACGACGTTGGTGGTGTCTGCGCTGGAAGGGTTCTTCGCCGTTGACGCGGAGGCTGCAAAGGTGTAGAGCACCCCCATCGACGCATACCGTGGTTCGTCTCCACGGCGGTCGCTGGACCGGTCCCCAGCACGGCAAGATGGCCAGGTGGTCATCCCGGTTCCACGGCTCGGTTTCGCCACCGAGGATGGATTGTGGTCCTACCAAGGACCTGCAATCTGCCTCGGTTTCGTCGTTTGCGTGGCAGGTGAAGAGATAACCCCACGGCGAAAAGGCAGAAACTGACATGGGAGACGTTATCTCTTGTAAGGCGTTCGCGTCCTATCTGGACACGCAGACGCCGTACTACGACAAGGAAATCCTCAAGGACATCCGCCCGTTCGACGGGATGATCGGGTACTACATCACGGGTTCCTTCGACGCGTACACCAACACGCAGCACACGTACGACCGCTTCAACAGCGTGTTTCCGAACGTGACGACTGAGTGGAACAGCGTTGAAGGCGGAAGCTGCGTTGGGCAGCCCTGCGACCCGGAGGAGAACAAGATCGGCATGGGTTACACCCGCCGAACCTACTCGCTGGAAGAGCAATCGTGGGCGTCGCCCATCATGTGCTTTGACCAGATCATGACCAAGACGAAGGCCAAGGAGCACATGCGTCAGTGGATTGACGACGTGCTTCGTCCGGCCACGAACTGGATCATGACCTACTACCTCCAGCGCAAGGCGATGGAGTTGGCAGGCACGAAGCTGGCCGTCGCTGCTGGTCTGCCAGAGGTCACCTTCACGTGGGACGCTGGCGGATACGTGTACCTGAACGTCGCTGCGGCTTCCGGTGGCGCTGCCACGGATCCCACCGGCCTGCTCACGGCGGACATCCTGCAATCGCAGGTGACGAAGCAGTACTTCCTCGGTGCCATCGCGGCCGGAAAGGAAGGCTACGACAAGCTGGAACTTCATACCGACAAGGACACTTATCGGTACATCGGCAAGACCGCTCCGACGCTCTACGACGCCTGGCGCTTCGCGGAGTTCGGGCCTGCCGCCAAGGAGTTCTACAAGTACGGGTTCACCGGCATGGTCGGTGACTTCATGGTCAAGGTCCTCCAGTTCCCGCTGCGCTTCAACCGCGTGTCGGCTGGCCGGTACCAAGTCGTGTTGCCGTACAAGAACGTCGCTGCCACCGAGGGCATCCGGTCTGAGTTCAACGCCGACTACGACAAGGCGCAGTACCAGATCTCGTACATCAACAACAAGCGGGCGCTTCGGGTCATGCCGTTCCGTCCGCAGGCTGTGGATCCCCGGATGCCGTTCAAGGTTCGGGATTACGGTGGACAGTGGAGCTTCGGCACGAACGATCTCGGCGCGGATTGCAACGGCAAGCCGATTGACAACGTGCGCGGCAACAAGGGTAAGTTCTACGCGGACTTCCGTCTCGCGGTTAAGCCTGAGCACGACGAGTGGTTGGTGGCGCTTTTCCATATGGTTGACCGCCCCTGCATCACCATCGTTGCTCCGTGCAACACCTCGAACGGCTACCCGGCGCAGAGCTACGACTCCGAGAACGCGACCTGCCCGACGGTGGTGCGCTTCACGGCAGTCAAGAACTCCGCGAACAACTACGTCCTGAGCGCAACGGGTGCGACCTGCGACGGCAACATCGTGGCGCTCGGCACCACGACTACCAACGCGGACCTCGGCGACTGGGTGACGGCGTTCCAGACGAAGTGGGCTGCGGCCGGCATGACTGGCACGTGGTCTGTGGTGGACGAGACTGCGGGCACCATCGAACTGGACGACACGTCGTGCGGCGACGTGAACCTGTCGTTCAGCCTGTAAGGCAATGCCGGGGACTCGCCTCCCCGGCACTTTCACTTTGGGGTGTTCGACAACGAGGCGGTGAGGCGAGGTTACTTGTTGGCGGGCACCCCTTTTTCTGAGAAAGGTAGTCCATGGACGGATACGGAAAGCGCAAGATGGACGGGATGGGTCGGCTTGGGGCAGAAGAGAAGATGCTGGTTGAATTTGCGCCCCCCGCTGGCCTTGAACTTGAAGGCGACAAGGGCACCGCGATGGTGAACTGGAAGATGACGCCGGAAGGCAATCTTCGGATCACTGCTATCGAGGGTGTGACGATGGATGATGGCGAGGAAAAGGTTGAGGAAGTTGAAGAGGAGGAGATGGACGCATGAGCGAATCTGTTTCAGACATCATCAATGGGTGCTACGCCTGCCCTTCCGAGGCTTTGCAGCAAGCGGCGGCACTGTCGCTTCTGGCGCGGCTTGCTGGCGCGTTTACGGCGTCTGCGGTTACGCAGTCTAGGGTGGCTGTGAACGGCGACAACGACACGCTGGTTGCTGCTGCTGCGTCGGACGTAAAGTATCGGGAGATCCAGTTGCAGAACCTTGGCACCGAGGTGGTCTTTGTGCGCCTCGGTACTGGCGCTGCGAACACTGGCGCGAATGGTGAGTTTGCGTTGAAAGCCGGCACCGCTGCGGACGATGGCACTGGCGGCACGTACACGGTCACGGGGTACATCGGGCTGTTGACCGGCGCTTCGACTGGCGCGACGAACGTGTCGGTTACGGTGATTGACCTGGCGTGAGAACCCGCATGGCACTCGGACACGGACGCTGGATGCGCGATGCGCGTTCGCGTCTGTTCGTGCCTGAAACGGCTGGGAGTACGCCGACGTTCAACCCTGCGGATTTTGGCGCGGACTTCTCATGGTGGGCTGCGCGGCTGGAGTCGTACGTGAACGGCGCGTCCGTTCCGACGTGGACGGATCGTGGAAGCGGCACGTTGACGGTGACCGGAGCATCCGGGCAGCAACCGACGTTTCGGGATGCAACTGATCCTGTGGCACCGAATGGGCAGCCGTGCATTCGGTGGGCCAGCGGGAATCGGTTGTTAAGTTTAGCGTCACCTCAAATACTTCCTGATTGGACTGTGGCTGTTGTATGCAGACCTACAGCCATCACGGGAACTACAAACATCATAGGATCCTCGTCTCTTTTCGAATCGGCTAGCGTGCGGTATAGAACTACTAGTGGTGGCCAACTGGTCATCTACACTGGAATTTCCTCGATTTCACCGAGCATTAGGCCAATCACCCCGATTGGATGGCAAGTGATTGTTGTAACTATTCAAGGCGATCAACAATTAAAGTTTTTCAAATCGGGTCTGTCAGTTGCACCTTCTCCAGATAACTTCTTCCAACAAAGTTACTTCTCTGGGGGGATTTACAACATTCCAGCCGGACAGTTCGCATTGGGAGGTAACCCATTTACAGGTGAAATCGCGGAAGCTGTCCTGTGGCGTTCCGCGCTTTCAAGCGCCGACAAAATCACAATCGGCAAGCAACTCTCCGACCTGTACGGGGTGACGTATTGACAAGACATCCATGTCATGACACTGTGACACCGACATGAAGACCATCCTTTTATTCCTTCTCATGCTGACCAGTCTTCGGGCTGCAACGCTGACGTACACGTCCACGGTTCCGCTCACGAGCACGGACTGGACGAACACCATGACGGTGCCGAAGTTCAACGTCTTCGGTGCGACGCTGACCGCCGTGACCGTCGAGGTTCAAGGATACCTGACAAACCGGCTATACGCGGAGAGTCGTTCTCCGTTGAACCGCACGATCACCGTCACCAACACGACCGATCTTGTCGTGACCGCTCCAAACCTGCCAACGATCCAGACCACGCTGACGAACGGTGACAAGGTTCCGCTGTCTGGTTTTGATGGCGTGATCGACTTTGCCGGCGCATCCGGTTTCTCAGTTGGCGCTGACGCCGAGGTTGACGACGAGGACAACGTGACCAACCTGACACCATGGGTTGGCGCCGGTACGGTGAACGTCGTTGCGACTACGAAAGCAACGTCCGGATACTCCGGTCCTGCGGACTACAGCTTCCTTACCGAAACCTCCGCTTCCGCCTGCATCACCGTGACGTACACCTACGACGAGCCTTGCCGCCCGTTGCGGCCTAGGCACAAGAAGCACTGGCGTTATCGCCGCGACCGATGATCCAACCCCGCCAATCCCTGACCTCGCCCGGTCTCCGCTCTGCGGGGGCTGGGCTTTCTCTTTATCCATGAGCCTGAACCGTCAAACCCTGAGTGCGCCATCCGTTGGCGGTGGAGGATCCACTGGTCCCTACGTCACGATCTACGAAAACGCCAGCGTCACTCCGCAGGCTGCGTTGTGGACCATCGTGGATGGGCGGGTGACGCAGGTTGGGTTGGACGTGCGGGCGACGACGGGAACCACGGCCATCACGACGGCGCAAGGGTTGACGTTTGATGGCGATTTTGACCTGTCGCCGATTGGGGCGACGTTGGCGACTTGGACAAGCCGGAACTGCACGTATGACAGCTTCGTTTCTGGCGCGTGCGCCAACCTTTCGTTTGTGGACTTCTACGGCGCGCTCCCGTCAACCGTTGGCTCCACCATTGGGACTCTGGACCTGAGTGGTTGCACCAACGCGCTTGTGGTGTGGCTTGGCGGTCCGGTGACGACGGCGATTGCGCTTCCTTCAAATTTGGTCGAGCTTCGGATTGCGAATGTTGCTGCAACCTCAATGACGTTTGCATCGCTGGATGTTTCTGGGTCCGACATTGCAACGTTCTTTGCGAATTACGGTGATTTCACGGCAGGTTTGGATTTGAGCAATTGCGCAAGCCTCACATCAATCAACCTTGATTACTGTTCTTTTGGAACGCTCGACCTTACCACTCTGAGTTTGGATACGTTCAATGCTGGAGCGGCATTATTCACCTCAGTGGATATGTCAGGCATAGCGACGCTGACATCCATTGTCGCAAACGCGGCCACATTCACATCCATTGACGCTTCCGGGTGTTCAAGCCTTTCGAGTGTGAATTTCACAGAGGCCACGTTTGCGTCAGTTGACTTGAGTAACTGTCCAAGTCTAAGCAATGTCTCTATTGCCAACGGTACGTATGGATCGTTTACGCTGAATCTTTCTGGATGCACATCCATAACTGATCTAAACACAAACTTAGGCTTTCCGTTTGGAGCTTCGAGTTTGAACATTACTGGATGCACTTCTCTGGTTGGCATATTCCTTCCGGTTGCAACTGACTTGACTACCGTAACGCTGACAGTGCTGAACGCCGCCAGCGTAGTCATGGCTGGGGCCGCGTTGAACGTCGCCTCTGTCAACGCCATCCTTATTGCGGCGGACGCAAACGGTGCGCTCTCCGGAACTATGGATCTTTCTGGCGGAACATCCGCCGCCCCCACCGGCGCAGGCATCACCGCAAAGAACAACCTGATTGCCAAAGGTTGGATCGTAGCCACAAACTGATTCCCACAATGAGCACCCCAACCGTCACCCAATCCAGATCCGAGGCCGAAGCGTTGCTGCGGTTCGAGGGCCTGTCACCCATCATCCAGATTCTCGCCGTCGCGTTGGGTCAGACCAACAACGGGACTCAGTGTGATCCAGACCTGACGACGGACCAGTACCTGGAGCAAATCAAGACCTGGCGGAATCAGGCGAACTCGGATGTCCAAGCCATCATTGTGAACCAACTCATGCGATTCCTGAAAAACCTCACCACGCTTCGCGGCGCGACACCGGCCATCACGCAGCTTATCGCAGTCGGCGATTCATACACCGCCGATGTCACGGTCACGGGTGCCAAGGCGGGCGATTTCGTGCTTATCACGCCGCGCACTCCGGTCTTGGGTGACTTCATCGCCACTGGGTACTGCGTCAGCGCCAATACGGCGAGCATCGTGATTCGGAACATGAGTTCCATCATCGGCCTGAACCTCGTAAACAACGTGTTCAACGTCATTGTCATACCTGCATAACAATGAACCAGAAACCCCAGAACATCGACGTTGACCGCGTGCGTTTCAGTGCGCCATGGGCTGCATGGTGGGCCATGTTTCTTGTGGTCTGCACCTGCGTCTGGTACGTGAAGGGTGCAAAATCAGTCCTGGAGCAAGTGGTGTACGAGGTGAAGGAAATACGTGTTGAGATGAAGATGTCTCAACAGAAGCAGCATGAGTTGGAACTGGAGATCAAGGGTATCAAGACCAAGCTGGGGATCAGCGCCACCTTATCCGCCCCAGTTGTAACCGCAGCATATTGAACTCATGAGCCAAGCCCTACCACTCACCAACACGGAGCGCGTCCGCCTGTTTGACTTGGACAAACGGAACAACCTTGAATCAGGGATCACGACCTCCGAAGCCGCTGAACTTGTCGAGCTTTCCAAGCGGCTCCCGATTCGCCGCTGGCCTCCTCCCGTTCGACCGCCCAACGAACCGCCTCCAACAATCACCATCGGAGAGCCGACACCGGTGCAACAGATCGTTTCCGTTGGTGGAGGAGGACCAGTCGCATGACTTCCCCAACCGTCCCCGCCATGTGCTTCGTGGTCGGCAACATCTTGAAGCAGATTCCGCAGGTGCCGAACTGGACGATCCCCGTGGTGCTGCCGTTCGCCGGCGCGATTCTCGCAGTCGCCATGAACGCATGGAACCCGAACTACGCATTCACCGGGTTCATGGAAGGCGCATCTGCGGTTGGCTTTAACGAATTGGCGTCGCGCACGATCAAGGCGACGCTCACGAAAGAAACCAAATGAAACGATACCTCGCATCAATCCTCATGGCCGGCGCACTCCTCGGAGGCCCGTCCATCGTGTTCAACACCGGCTGCGCTCCATCCGGCGTCATCCAAGGCGACCCGGTTGTCGTCAACTCGGAGAGGGCCATCGAAGCGTCGTTCAAGACCGTCGATGCGTTCCTGAAATGGGAGCACGAGAACCCGGCCGTCGTGACGCCAGCCGTCCACTCCATCGCCCAGGACATCCGCCGCAAGGCTCCCGACGCGTTTCGCAACGCTCGCGCCGTTCTGCGGGCGTACAAGCAGAACCGGACGCCGGAACAGAAGGCTCTCCTCGACACGTGGCTGGCGACGATTTCGGAGCTTGCCCGTGTTGCCACTGAAACCTCGAAGAACTGAACATGGATCCACTCACCATCATCGCAATGATTAACGCCGGCGTTAAAGTCGTTGAACTCGCCCGCGAATTTCGCGCCCAGTCGAAGCGCACCACCGAATGGACGCCTGAACAGGACCAAGAGTTCGACGCCGCCATGGAGCGTGCGTTCAAGCAGGATCACTGGTCGCTGGATCCGAAGTGACGATCTCTTGGAACAACGAACCCCGCTCGGTATCGCTACCGGGCGGGGTTTTCCATTTCCCCAGGTCGGAATCGAACCGACGCATTTTTACTCTGCCACTGAGTTACCGGGGGGGTGGAAAGTGCAGGTGGATGCCCAACCCACTCCTTGAGATCCCATCCGGTTTCCACCGCGTCGAGCAACCTGCCGCTGGACGTGTCCCATTGCATTTCCATGGAGCGCGAGGACACGCCGGTTGCGTGATGCGCGGTGACGATGTGGACATCGGCGTGCATGCCATTGGCGCAACGCCAGACGCCGGGGATTACGTGTCCGAGTTGAGAAATGCTGGACGGCGCGTCAATTGGCAGTGATAGGCCGAAGTAGGTTTTCACGCAACGCCATCAGTTCAATGCTCCGATGCAACGCCAATCATGGGTAGCGGTTCAGGGAGAGAAATGTCGTAAGCTCTGCGCATGGCGTCGGCAAACTTCGCGTTGCGGAGTTCTAGGTCGGTCGCCTCAATATGAGGCACCGTGGTCCCGTACCATTGCCAGCCTTCCGTGAACGTGTGGCCGATGGCGAGGAACATGCACTCTTCGTTCGGGTGCTCGACGCTGCCGTTCTCGTACGGGGCTTGCTCGAATCCGATCTGCTCGCAATGAACGCCAGTGGGAAGCATGTCTCGGTCCATGTCCTCCCAAATACGTCGAAACGTCGCGTCATCAATCGCGACGACGTTGTGTTTTGGGTCATTCTCGTATGCGTCCTTGCTGACGAGGATGCAGCCGAACCAGTGGTAGGCGTGGCGTTGGTTGCTCATGAGATTGAAGCGCGAGCGGGATTCGATACCCACATTTCCCGGAGGCCGGGGTCTTGCTTAGATGATCGCGCATTGTATCCCGCCGCGCCGTGATGCCGATTACCGTCATTTCTGAGAGCCAACTCAATGCCGATTCACTACGGCAACCCTGGGTGATGGCTGGGCTCGGCTTTCTGCGCGGTGGGAAAGTGGTCTGGAGCCGTAGTGGGCCGTATAGCAAATACCCTGTCCACCACGTTTCGAGCACCGGCTAGGGGTTCCGCTGAATGCTCGCTCCGATGTCATGACACTGACCCACACTTCACAACCTGTCAATCCCCGCCGTGATGTCTTCATCCACAGGCTCGTCGCGGCGTGCGGCGTCGGAGCCTTGACCCGGCTCGGACTTCGTGAGCTTGCCCAGTCGTTCCTCCAACTCCGCCACCTTCTGCTCTGCGCGAATGCGGCGGATGCGTTCAGGACCGAATGAACGCGCCCTGGCAGCAAGCGCGGCTTGGGCCTTGGTGAGCAATTCGGTGTACTCGTCCGGACTCTTGTCGTTCAACCCATCGCCCTTCAACGCCACGGACACCAATCGGTCGCCGGCGTCGAACGCCTTCTGGATCTCCTCGTCCTTGGCATCGCGGCCGAAGATTTCCGGGTGTGATTCCTCGTACGCTTTCAGACCCGTGTGGAACTTTTCCATCACATGGCTGACCTGCTGACTCTGGCGAGACTGCATCTCGCGTTCACGCTCGGCACCCTTGGTCTTGTACTCCTCGATGGCGGCTTGGCGCTGTTCGGTGAGTTCCACGATTCGCCGCCGATGGGCGAGGATTTCAGGTGCGGCGTCGCCAAACAGTTCGTTGGCAACCTTGGCAGCCCGAAGCGCCGTCATGCCGGTAAGTTGCTTGATGTCGTCCACGGACGCAGGCCGGGTGCTGCCGTCGCCGGTGTCGATCTCGTAGCCGTCGATGTCGCGCAAGACGGCCTTCCATGCGTTTTCGAGCGGCTTCTGGTACTTCTCGCTGTACTCCGGGGAGCGCGTGTAGTTGGTGTACTTGAGTTCGGTTTCCAACTCCTCGTTGCGCTTTTTGACTTCGGAGAGCTTCGCTTCGTATTCCTTGGCAGCCTTGGCCACCTCGGCGCGGGTGCCTTCCTCGCGGGCTTTCTCCAACGCAGCAAGCTTCGTGGCGAGTTCGTCGCGCTCCTTCTTCGTGGTCTCGTACTGCTCGCGGAACTCCTTGAGGCCACCCTTCGAGGCTTCGGTTGGCTTGGCGGCGGGCTCCACCTTCTTCGCCGGTTCTACCTTCTTCACCGGCTCCGGTTTCTTCGTCAGGTCGGCGAGGCCAAAGTCGTCTTCCACCGGTGCGGCAGCCTTGGTGGGCTCCGACGCTGGTTGCGGGGCCGGTGTTGGCGCGGGTTCTGGCGCGGGAGTCGGCGCTGCGGCTGGCGTTTCGTCCAACCCAGCGTAGATGTCGTGTTCTGGGGCTTCGGCTACTTCGGGATTCATTTGCGAGGTTCTTCGGGTTCAAGTGCGGTCGAAAGGGGCTTTTTCTCTGCGGCTTGCGAGACGATGTTGTCGAACTCAGAAATGAGCCGCAACGCACCGACGCGCATGTAATCGTTGGCGATGGCCTTCGTGGCGTCTTGCGGCACCGGAAGGTTGTTCATCATCTGCGCAAACGCCGTTCGGACAATCTCCTGAAACGGCGTCGATGCGATGATGTCCTCGGCTTGCCGTAGGCGAGCCTTGTCGGACTGGAAGTGTTTCTTGGGCGAGGTCATGGTTTAATCCCGCGTGATGTCCGCCGCCGTCCGGATGTCCTGCGCGGCCACCTCGGCCTGCACACGGGCACCTGCACGTTGCGCTTCGGCCACCACTGCGAGATCCTTGCGAGCTTCGTTTTGCTTGAACGCGATTTCCTTCTGCTCGCGCTTCTGCGCTGCGTTCTCGCGGGCGATGTCCGCCTTGGCCTGAGCCGCAATGAGTTCCTTCTGGATCGCGGGATCCTGACCCTGCTCGCCACCCTGTTCCTGCAACCGCTGGATGTAGCCCTTGATGAAGTTCCCAGCCGCCGTGAGCGCGTCGGTGAACACCTTCACGTTCTCTTCCTGACCGGGATCCTCGGCAATCGCCTGGATCTGCTCCTCGCAGTGGGAGACGACGTTTGCCAACCCGAACACCTCGCGTTGCCCCGGCATTCCGCCTGCCGCATTGATGCGTTCGAGTTCGGCACTGAGCATCTGGATGAGCGTCTGGATGTACTCTGGACGGTTGATCGGCGTGGCGATGACGATTGGCTGGCCGGAAATCAGCGTGCCCCACGCGAACGTCGCACGTTCCACGGCGGGACTCTGGTTTCCGGTCTCCAGCGGTGCCAATCGACCCGCCAGCGAAGGGTCGTCCGTGTTGGCTTCGATGAAGATGTGCGTTACCTCCGCCTGCGCCTCCGGGGACAGGAGCGGTCGCACGCTCATGAGGCGGTCGGCTTGGGCGATTTCGAGAGCCTTGTTGCCGCTGCCCATGACCTTCTCTGGATCGACGTTCCAGTCGTCGAGGTTTTCCCAGATGGAAGGATCCACGCCTTGCGCTTCGCACTTCGCTCGGAACTTCACGCAATCCGGGTGGTCGATGGTCGCAAAACGGCGGCAAATCTCCCGGTACTGGACGGCCTGCTGACGGTAGGCGCGTACCAGCATCGAACCCATCAGTTGGTTCGACGAGTTTACCCGCGCCATCACCTCGGTCGCGGTCATCTCCTTCTGCGTGCCGTCGTTGGTGTCCTGCGTGAACTGTGCAGCGGACTCCGCCATGGTCTGGCGGTTCATCGACATCGCCGACGCCAGCAACTCGCGGTCAACAACGTGACGCTCGGATTGTGGCACCCACGAAATCCCATCCGGGATCACACCCATGTGGTGCATCTCGATCTTCCGCATGGCTTCCTCGTCTCCGTCCGAGTTGGAGCGGAAGAACCACAGCATCTGCTCGAACACGGCATCCGTGAACTTCGAGCGAAGCCGGTTTTGCAGATGGCACACCGCATAAAGCAGGTATCCCAGCGACCGCACCGAATGATACCGGAACGGTGGCACCACGCTGCCGTCCGCGTACTGGACGTGCATGATCTGACTGATCGACTTCCCGTAGCAGCGGTCACCTGGATCAAAGAGGTACTGACCCGCCGTGTTCATCCCGTTCAACTGCCCGCTGTACTGGTCCACGACGATGCGCCGGTTCCAGCTTCCGTCCTTGCCCTTGAAGTAGAAATCCCAGCACTTCACCGTGGGAACCGCGTCGCTCGCCCAGTATCCGGAGTTCTCCTTGTAATCCTCTTCCCACTTCTCCGGCAGGTACTGATACGTCCAATCGTTGTTCGTCTGCTGCATCTGGTTCTGAGCCGTCAGATACTCAATGATGCTGCGGACGAACGGCATATTCCATCCCTTGTCCACGTCCTTTCCGCTCGTCATGCTGGCGAGGTCGGCAACCGTGAACTGCGTGAGGATCGCGAAGTGGTCGCAATTCTCCATTGAACAGAGCGTGCGGCTGGGGACAAGGATGTCCTCGATGCCACGTGCGGACGGGCACCAGTCGCGGTCCCGAAGCCACGTGACGACGCCAATGCCGTGCAACACCGTGCCGGCGAACTGGGATTCAAGCGTGGCGTCGTACTTCGTGGACCGCTTCATGACGCGGTTCATCTCGCGGGTAATGATCTTCCCCCACTGTTGCCGCTTCTGCTTCGGGCCGATGTCGAGCGTTACCGTGAAGTAGTTGTCTGGCTTCTGGAACGCGTTCGTGAACACTTGCCGCGCACCGTTGATGATCCGGGTGCCGTCGAGGAAGTTGACGTTGGTCTCAATCCGATTGTCGTTCGCCTCCTCGTCGGTGTACGGAGGGTTCCCGTTGAACACGGCGTCGATCCGCGCCCGGTTGCGGGAGCGCGGCTGTTCCGCCTGGAGCATGATACTGACCGTTCTCCAGACTTGACCGGCGTCTTTGAATCCCATGGCGGCAGGTTACTTCGGGGTGGGGAGGTCAGGCAAGCAGGGTATCATTCTTCAGGATAACCCATCTTCGGGTATCCGTGGTCAACAGGTTCCGGTTTCTTCCTTGGCTGCCCGATGGTTACAAAAAGCACCATTGAATACCAAAACAGGGCAAAAACGATCACCCCCATAATCATTAGCAATAACGCAATTACCATAAATCAAACAAGCCGGATGCGCCCATCCACAACGTACTGCGCGTTGCGTCTCGGCACCATGCTGTCGTGTATGTTGGCATGGCTTTCCTGAATGATCGGATGCCCCATCGCCATCGCCAGCCAACCGGGTGAACTCTGGTTGCCGATGAACAGGTCGGAACCGGCGATGAGTTCCGCGAGTTCCAGCAGGTTCTTCGTCACCGCCCGCTCCACACGCCCGAAGTTGGACGTAAACGCCGCGTACTCCTCGTCCAGACCAGCGAACAGGATGCGGGACTTGTGCGCGTTTACGATCTTCAACCACGGGAACGCCGGGTTCTGGTAGCGAGGCGACCGGCAGCACACGATGCGGCCTTTCGACAACGGCGATTTCGGCACCGACAACCATGGATCCATGCCGACCTGATTGATTCCGATGTACGAGGCTTGGGATTCAGTCAGCGTGCGCGTCGGCTTGTACTGCTTGCGGAAATCCATGAAGTTCACGTCCACGCGTGGCGGCGTCGGCGTGAACTCAACGTCCGTCAGGAACGGCACCTTGCGGAGAAGCGGTTCAATCAGATGCATCCGGTTCTTCATGGGACGCATCGCGGGCAAAAGTCCGGGTTTGTGATCCGTGATGAACAGCTTCCCGCCTCCAAGCTGCCGGATGATCGGCAACGCGGCGATGATGTCGCCAAGGTC
>Ga0078894_10001484_pt1 | contig 17452 bp, 12 predicted proteins | sample LauGreSu1BDMLBSD_2_FD_67506 | JGI IMG/M metagenome (GOLD analysis project Ga0078894, IMG submission 67506) | Freshwater lake microbial communities from Lake Michigan, USA - Su13.BD.MLB.SD (version 4) (version 4) | ecosystem: Environmental > Aquatic > Freshwater > Lake | place: Lake Michigan... | reverse complement strand
AAGAAGGATAATCAAATTTCTCATTGTTATTATTTATTATGACTTGTTCTAATTTTTAATCAATTACAATATGTGTAAATACTGTTTTCTGAGTTCTGACATCTGATTTCTAAATATTAAAATAATCCGGCAGATTCATTATTGCTCCACCTTTCATTGCAGATTCATGTGCAAGGATGCCGACGGAGGTCCAGTTTGCAGATTGTGCTGCATTTGGGAATGGGTCCCTGTCTTCAACCAATGCCATTACGAATTCATGTGCAAGGTGTGGATGAGATCCACCATGTCCTGCACCTTGTGTGAAGCTTAGGTGTGTATTTTCAGCTATGTCATATACACCCTTGGTTGTAAAATCCCTGATGCCTTCAGGAAGAAGGTGAGCGTAATCGGGCACTTTTACTTTTGATGGAATTTCATGCTCAGGAAGTTTTGCTGTATGCACTACGTGGTCTTCATTTTCAATTAAAGCCCATTCAAACGATTTTTTTGATCCATATACTTCAAAGCTTTCTCTGTATTGTCTTGCAACATCAAATAATGACCGATAGACATATGCACTGAGATCACTATTCTTGAATTTGATATGTGCGGATTCTACGGCGAATGGTGAATTGTGAATATCAGCAAGTTCTTTCCTGATCGTTCCTGAACCAAAGCATGAAACATATTCGGCTTCTAACTTTAGTAATCCTGCAACTGGTCCAACACAGTGTGTAGCATAATGCATTGGAGGAAGTCCTGGCCAGTAATCAGGCCATCCGTCCATATCCTGTTGATGAGAGGCTTTTAGAAATTGAACTTTTCCCAGTTCACCCTTTTCATAGAGTTCTTTAACGTAAAGAAATTCCCGGGCATATACAACTGTTTCCATCATCATGTACTTCTTGCCTGTTTCTTTACATGCCTTTACAATTTTCATGCAATCTTCTACACTTGTAGCCATGGGTACAGTGCAGGCAACATGCTTTCCTGCATAGAGTGCTTTTAAAGATTGTTCAGCATGGTTTGGAATCGGTGAGTTGATGTGAACTGCATCAATATTCGGATCTTTTAAAAGTTCTTCATAATCCGAATATCTTTTTTCAATCCCGAATGCATCACCGATGGCATTGAGCTTTTCAACGTTTCGCTGACAAATTGCATACATGTTAGTATGCGGATGTCGTTGGTAGATCGGAATGAATTCAGAGCCGAAGCCAAGTCCAACAATTGCAATATTTATTTTCATGAGAGTTGTTTTAAATAGTTAAAGCTATCATTCATTAATTCAGATTCATTATTAAACATTTTTCGCCAAATATTTGCAGCACTGAGCTTTGTACTGAATGCTTCAATACTGATCATGCCTTGGTAATTAATCTTTTTCAATGCATTTATTATTTCAGGGAAATTGATATGTCCTTTGCCCAAAGTACTGCGATCATTTTCAGAAAGTTGAACGTGGACCAGCTTGCTTCCCATTTTTTCAATTGCTGTTGACATATTTTTTTCTTCTATGTTAGCATGAAAGCTATCAAACATCATTTTGCAATTAGGATGATTTATTTCATTAACAAGATCGATCAGTTCATCAGCACAAGACACAAGATAACTTTCAAATCGATTAAGGTATTCCAAGCCTAGTGTGATATTCAATGATGATGCGTGTTCAGAAAGAAGGTATAGATTTTCCACAGCCCATTTCTTTTCTTCCTCACTTGCTTTGGTTCCGGAAAATACTCCAAGTGCGGAATGAAATGGACCAGTCAACAATGTTGAGCCAAGCATAGCTGCACATTCCAATGCCATCTTATTTCTTTCCAATGTACTTTTTCTGATAGATGCATCAGCGCTGATCTGGTTGTGTTCTGGTCCGTTGATCGTAACGGCAACTGGGCTCAATTCAAGTTCATTAATTTTTTTCCTCCAGCTTTTCCAGTGTTCAGGGTCGGTATTGAAAATTGGAATTTCCACTCCATCATATCCAATTGTTTTTATTTCTTCTAATACGGGAAACAGCGATTCGTTGATCTCAGTTCCCCATAGTAAAAGGTTCATTCCTATTTTATTGTTCATATTGTGCTGGGGTCTGATAAATGTTTCATTTCGAAGGTTTAAGCTACAAAATTTATGAGAAAAAACGCTTAGTTTAATCAACAAATGGGATTCTTGTTTATTCATTTTAGGTTCTTCAAACCAAGTCCAAAATACCTGCTGTTTTAGTTGGCATTCAGTTGATGAATCATTAGTTTTATTCAATAAACTTTTTTTATGCTAAAGAAAATATCATTGATTCTAATTGTGTTGACTTCACTTAACAGCTTAGTCGCACAGGAAAGTTATTTCTACCCTAATACAGGAAAATTTAATCCCGCTATTCCAACGCCCGAACAGTTTTTGGGTTATCAAATTGGAGAACAACATACAAGGCATGATAGGCTGGTAGAGTATTTCAAAGAATTGGATAGGCTATCAGATAGGGTAGCAGTGGAAGAAATTGGAAAAACATTTGAGCAGCGTGCACAAATTGCTGCAGTTTTCACTTCAAAAAGCAATCATGACCGTATCGAGGAAATAAGAAAAGCTCATTTGGCAGGACAAGCAACTGGTGCAACACAAAATGTTCCCTTGGTTATTCATCTTGCCTATAATGTACATGGTAATGAGCCTTCATCAAGTGAAGCAGCAATGCTAACAGCATATTATATTACAGCATCAGAAAATCCTGAAACATTGAAATGGCTTGATGATATGGTCATTTTGATGGACCCTGTTATCAATCCAGATGGTCGTGACCGACATACTCATTGGGCGAACATGCATAAAGGCACTCCACCTGTGGCAGATCCGATGGATAGAGAGCATACCGAAATATGGCCTGGTGGAAGATTTAACCATTATTGGTTTGATCTAAACAGGGATTGGTTCTTGGCAACTTTTCCTGAAACCAAAAACAGGGTTAATTTTTTTCATAAGTGGAGACCTTATGTACAAACCGATCACCACGAGATGGGAACCAATTCAACATTCTATTTCGATCCAGGAGAAGAGGCAAGTAACAATCCCTTGATCCCAAATTATCTTTACAAGACGGTCTATCCGAAATATGCAGAATATTTTACCAAGGCAACTGATAAAATTGGCTCGATGTATTTTACCAAGGAGGCGTATGATAAATTGTATCCTGGGTATGGAAGCAGTTATATCAATTTTTATGGTGGCGCAGGTTTCTTATTTGAACAAGCAAGTTCTAGAGGACATGTTCAGGAAACAAATACAATTCCACTCACTTTTGCATTCACTATCAGGAATCAATTTACAGGATCACTCGCAACCATCAGGGCTTCAATTGCGGAGAAGGCTTCGCTTTTACAAATGCGAAAAGAATTTTTTAGCGTTTCAAGAGAGCAAGCAATGAAGGCTCCAATAAAAGGCTATGTTTTTGGAGATCCGAATGATGTAACAAGGACCAATGCATTTATTGAAAAATTATTGTTGCACCGTATTGATGTATATGAAGTACCTAACAGCAATAGTTATTATGTGCCAACGTTGCAAGATAATAATATCATGGTGAGAACTATTTTTGAAAATCAAATTACTTATAAAGACAGTTCTTTTTATGATGCATCGGTTTGGAGTTTAATTCATGCATACGGTTTGCCTTACACTGAGTTGAAAGCAGCTATTACACCAGGTAAAAAATTAGAGGCTATTCCAACAGTTACAAATGATGCAGTAGCAAAAAGTAATTATGCATATCTCGTTAGCAATACTGATTATAATATTCATAAGTTTATTTATCAATTGCAAAGTGCAGGAGTAATTGTTCAGTCTGCATTCCGTCCATTTTCTAGTAATATAAATGGTACCCCAGTATCATTTGGATATGGAAGCATTGTTATTTCAGTTCAACAACAAAAAATCAATGCTGATCAATTGCATGAATTGGTTAGCAAGGCAAGTGCATCTGCGAATATCAAAGTGCATTCAGTTGGAACAGGGTATAATGTTGGCGGCGTTGATCTTGGAAGTTCATATATCAGAACGATGAAGAAGCCAGAGGTTTTGATGATCATAGGAACAGGTGTTGCGGCTTCAGAGGCAGGTGAGATATGGCATTTACTTGATCAACGACTCAATATGCCTATTACCAAAATGGATATCTTGAACATTGGCAGGGCAGATCTAAACAGATACAATACACTGATCATGGTATCTGGCGTTTATTCACTGCTTGATAAATCAACCATTGATAAGATCAAAGCATGGGTTCAAAATGGCAATACAATGATCACCATTAAAGGCGGTGCCGAGTGGGCAATCAGAAATGGATTTACAAAAGAAAAATTAGTACCTGCCGATACATCAAAGCAAGCTTTAGCCAGACAGAATTTCGACCGTGCTGTTGAAATTGAGGGTGCAAAGGCATTGGGAGGTTCGATATTTCGTGTAGACTTGGATACTACACATCCCATTGGATTTGGTTTTACAAGCAGAAAATTATCGGTGTATAAAAACAGCTTGACTTTTTTGCAAAATAGCAGTAATCCTTACAGCAATGTTGCACAATATTTATCTGAACCATTGGTAGGTGGTTATGTGCATTCAACCACCATGAAAAAGTTAAAAGGTGGTGCGTCTGTTCTTGTTGGATCTGAAGGTGCCGGAAGGGTTGTTATGTTTGCAGATGAGCCAAACTTCAGGGGCACATGGTATGGAACCAATAAACTGTTTTTAAATTCAATGTTTTATGGAAATTTAATGACAGTGCCACAACCTTTTAATGGCGAGGAATAGCCAGAGCTATTGGAGACTAAGATGAATCTTGTCTCCAATATTTATTTGATCATTTTGAGTATGTATTATTAGTTCCTGTTCTTTTGTTTCAGTAAGAATAGAAAAGTAATGACCATGAAATTGAATTTTCCTTACAATGGCTTCAATGCCATTGTAAGGAATTTCTGTTATGTTGATTTTTTCAGGTCTTAGAATAATTGCATCTCCACCAAGCGGTAACTCCCATTTATTTCTGAGCTGAATAGATGATGACGCGATAATATTATATGCGCCAGTTAGACCTGCAACATATTCATTGTGCGGTTTGAGATAAATTTCTTTTGTTGTTCCCTGTTGAATCAATCTCCCTTCTTTCAATACCATCATATGATCTGCCCATGGGAGGAAGTCTTCCGGATCATGTGATACAAGCATACAAGTTGTTCCAAGATCATCGCTAATATTTTGTAATACGGTACGAATTATTTTTTTGTGAGGCATATCAAGATTTGAAAATGGCTCATCTAAAAGCAATAGGCTTGGTTTGCCTACCAATAATCTTGACAATGCAATACGTTGCTTTTCTCCACCTGAAAGCTGATCTGTTTTTCTTTTAAGTAGGTGATGAACCTGACAGATCTTAAAAATTTTATCTGCTTCTTTATCGCTCATCTTGTTTGCATAATCAAGAATTTCATGAACGAAGTAATTGTTACGGAGTTCAAAGTGTTGTGATAAATATGCAATGCCTGGATGACCGGGGATCAATTGTTCATTTGGTCCCCATACTTTTTCACCTTGATAAAAAACCTTGCCTGTTTCAGGTTGGGCATGGCCTGAAATGATCTTCAGTAATGTGCTTTTACCAGATCCCGTTTCACCAATGATAGCTGTTTTTTTATGTTGGTCAATTGTGAAACTGATCTTGTGCAATACCGTGCCGGTTTGTTCTTTTCTGCTTATTTCTTCGGCACGTAAAAAATTCATTTTATTAATTTCTTTGAATAAGGACTGCAAATTATATACAATCCTCCATCTTTAATATATTATTACTTTGATTGGGCACCTGCGCCTTTTACAAATCTTCCAGGTTTGGCATTTGTGTGTTCGCCATTTTTCAATACTTGAACTCCATTGACCATTACGTGTATCATTCCAGATGCGTATTGGTGTGGTTTTTCAAATGTTGCATTGTCTTTTACTTTAGCCGGATCAAATACAAGTACATCTGCAAAATTGCCAACTTTTAATTCACCTCTTTTACTGATATTAAGGCTATGTGCAGCAACATTGGATAATTTTTGAATTGCCTGTTGAAGTGAGAGTACTTTTTCATCTCTAACATAATGACCTATCACTCTTGCAAAATTTCCGTAAGCACGGGGATGGGTACTTTGCTTGAGAAAATTTCCTTCAGGTGCCATTGACCCTGCATCTGAACCAAAGCTTACCCATGGTAAGGCGATCTGTTTTTTTACATTGTCTTCATTCATTAAAAAATAGGCAACTTCAACCCTGCTGCTATCTTCGATGATGAGATCAATCGCTGCATCTTCAGGAGTTGTATTCATCATCTTTGCAGCTTCGCCTAGCGTCTTTCCAATATATTTCGAAAGTGAATTTTTTCTGAATCCAAGTAGCAAAACCCTTTCAGGCGAACCGGCGCCATAATATAGATTTTCCCAATCTGCAGCATTTGTTTTCATTGCCTTTATCATTTCTTTTCGGGTTGATGGGTCTTGAAGGCGTTCCCACAATTTTCCGAAACCACCATCTTGAAGTGATGGGGGCATGGAGGCAGTCATGCCAGTTGCACCAGCAATATAAGTGTACATATTGGCTGCTATATCAATACCTTCACTTCTTGCTCGTTCAACTCTTTTGATCACGCTGTCCATTTTATTCCAATTATCAATGCCACCAACCTTGAGGTGATAAATTTCACCATGCACACCCGCTTCTTTGGCAATGGTGATAAGTTCTTCTACAGCTTCATGCAGTTTATTTCCTTCGCTGCGCATATGAGATATGTATCCACCACCGTATGGCGCTGCTGCTTTGCAGAGTTCAATCAATTCAGATGTCTTGGCAAAAAATGCAGGAGGATATATTAGCGATGATCCTACACCCAATGCACCTTCTTCCATAGCTTGTTTAACGAGTGCTTTCATGCTATCGAGTTCAGTAGCTGTTGGATCACGATTTTCTTCACCAATAACATGTGTACGAATTGTTGTTGCACCAACATAGGAAGCAACATTGCAACTGATGCCTCTTTTTTCCAAAGAGTGCATGTATTCACCCAAGGTGTTCCAGTCAACATTAAACTTAAACAGGGGTTGATCTTTTTGCAAATCTGCTTTCATCTTGGGATTGAGTGGGCCCATGCTTTCTCCCTCTCCAAATACCTCAAGTGTAACACCTTGGCGAATATCGCCTTGTGAATTTCCGTCTTCCAACAACGTTACTGGTGACCAGCTGAGCATGTTGATGAAGCCTGGAGAGACCGCCATGCCATTCGCATCAATTTCATTTCTTCCTTTTTCTTTTGATAGGTCACCTATAAATGCAATGGTGTCACTATTGATACCAATATCTCCCTTAAATGGCTCACCCCCATTCCCATCATATACCATTCCATTTCGAATGATGGTATCATAAGATGGTTGATTACATGAACTTATAATTACAGAAATAATCGCAATGGCAAGCAGTTGTTTCATGATGTTGACTTTTGATAACGGTAATTTACAAAAACCATCGTTTATACTGACGCTCATCAAATTATTCTTGTCAAATTTTTATTTGTGCTTGAAATTCTGCTCTAACTTATTGCTCTTTTCGTATCTTAATCCAAAATTTACGGCATGAAAAAATATTCCATTGAACAAGTTCTTTTGATGGTAATGATTTTGATATCATCACTATCGGTTTCAGCTCAAAAAAAATACAGTGAAAAAGAAATTGCTGCTATGAAGCAACAGCTAACAACTGAAGTAGGGGCTCATGCAAAAGATATTCAGGTGATGGTTGACAAGATCTTTAGTTTCTCAGAACTTGGATTTCAGGAAACAGAAACTTCAGCATTTCTAACCAAGGTGTTGTCGGAAAATGGATTTACCGTTGAGAAAGGAATATCAGGTGTGCCAACCGCATGGATGGCAAAATGGGGTTCAGGTTCACCTGTGATCGCATTGGGAAGTGATATTGATTGTATTCCAAAAGCTTCTCAAAAGCCCGGTGTTGCATATAGGTCACCTATTGTTGATGGCGCACCTGGTCATGGCGAAGGTCATAATTCAGGACAATCAGTTATTATTTACGCTGCCATTGCTATGAAGAAAATGATGGAGAAAGAAAAGATTCCAGGAACACTTGTTATTTGGCCTGGTGTTGCAGAAGAATTGGTTGGAACAAAAGCTTGGTATATACGAGATGGATATTTTAAAAATGTTGATGCCTGTATTTTCACACATGTGAGTGGCGATTTCACATGTGATTATGGTGACAATGGTGGTAATGGTTTGGTGAGTGTGCGTTTTGATTTTACAGGTGATGCTGCACATGCGGCTGGTGCGCCATGGAGAGGTAAAAGCGCATTGGACGGTGTTGAGTTGATGAATGTTGGATGGAATTACAAGCGTGAGCATTTGAAACCAACCAACCGTTCACACTATGTAGTAGTAGATGGTGGTGATCAACCAAATGTTGTTCCATCTAAGGCAAGTGTTTGGTATTATTTCCGTGAGAGAACATATGAAGATATCAAAATGAATTATGAATCTGGTATCAGGATCTCTGAAGGTGCAGCAATGATGAGTAATACAACGGTTACTCATCAGATCTTGGGGACTGCTTGGCCAGGTCATTTCAACAAGCCACTTGCAGAAGCGATGTATGCAAACATAAAAAAAGTAGGCATGCCAAAATGGGATGAAAAAGATATGGCTATGGCAAGGGCAGTGCAACAATTGGTTGAATCTCCAAAGAAAGATAATTATGGTAAACCGATCGATGGTTTAAGATCAACAGAGGACACCTTGAAAGGTCCTGTTGCTTTTTCATGGGGTGGAGGTTCAGATGATATTGCCGACATTTCCTGGAACCTTCCAACAATTGTATTGAGGTTCCCTGCAAATATTCCTGGAACAAAAGGCCATCACTGGGCAGATGCCATCGCAATGGCTACTCCTATTGCACACAAAGGAAGTTTAGCAGGCGCAAAGGCAACAGCGATGACATTGTTGGATTGTTTCACCAATCCTAAGTTGATCACTGATGCAAAAACATATTTTACAGATGTACAAACAAAGGATGTAAAGTATAAGCCATTCATAACTGAAAAGGATCCTCCAGCAATTCATTTAAATAAGGCGATCATGGGAGAGTACCGGGATCAATTGAAAAAATATTATTACGATGAAACCAAGTATGCAAGTTATTTGGAGCAGTTAGGGATTGAATATCCAACAGTGAATAAAAAATAATCCATTCAATTTTAAATAGAATCAATTAAATAAATTCAGATGAAACAGAACAGAAGGAAGTTTTTAAATATTGCAGCACTTGGAACAAGTGCATTGTCGCTTTCAGGAAATCTTTTTGCAGGCACTCGTAAATCTGAATTTATTTATGATACAGCTAGTGTGATTGAACAATTGAAGCCAATGACAGATGGTGTTGTTCCAATTTCTGTTGAAGAACGGAAGCAGCGTATTGCTAAGGCCCAAGAATTAATGGGAAGGGAAAAGATCGATGCAATATTTCTTGAAGGTACTGTTTCATGTTTTTATTTTACTGGCATGCGTTGGGGGCAAAGTGAAAGGACTTTTGGAGTTGTGATTCCTGCTAAAGGAGCCATTGCTTATGTATGTCCGAAATTTGAAGAAGACCGCGCCATGGAGTTGATCAATCCCGTATTTGGTAGTGAAGTTCGCTGCTGGGAAGAGCATGAGAGTCCTTATGAATTGATTCTTGGGATCGTAAAAGACCGTGGTGTAACTCATAAGCGAATCGGTATGGAAGAGCGTGTACGTTTTTTTATTGCAGATGGAGTTAAAAGGGTTGCAAGTGGTTTTGAAATTGTTGATGCAACGCCGATCACTGCAGGTTGTAGGATGTATAAGTCTAAAGCAGAAATTGCTTTGATGCAAAAATCGAGTGATGTAACCATTGAAGCATATAAAGCAGCATTCAAAACCATTAGACCGGGTATGTCTCAAGCTGAATTGTCGAGTAATATCGCTGCGGCTTTTAGGCAATTGGGGTATAGCGGTGGGGCGATGGTGATAGTAGGAAAATATTCTGCGTTGCCACATGGAAGCATTGTTCCACAAACAATTCAAGAAGGTGATATTGTATTGGTTGATGGTGGAACCAGTGTAGAAGGGTATGCCTCAGATATCTCTAGGACAGTAGTGGCAGGTAAGCCAAGCCAACGTCAGATTGAAGTATGGAATAAAGAAAAGGAAGCGCAGGACGCGGCATTTGCAGCGATCAAGATCGGTGCAACATGTGAATCTGTTGATGCAGCTGCTAGGGCAGTTATTGAAAATGCAGGCTTTGCAAAAAATTATAAGTTACCCGGATTGCCACATAGAACAGGTCATGGTATTGGATTGGAAGGTCATGAGTGGACAAATTTTGTAAGGGGAAATAAGACTAAGATCGTTCCAGGTTTGTGTTTCAGTGATGAGCCAACCATTTCAATACCTGGTGAATTCGGCATTCGTCTTGAAGATTGTTTATATGTAGCAGAGGATGGTCCTCACTTTTTTTCCAAGCAGAGTATTTCAATTGAACAACCGTTTGGGTAGTATATCGTAATTTTTTTATTGTGAAATCCTTACTTTAAGATCAATTTGAAGTAAGGATTTATTTTAATGGTCTTTTCTTGATCATACCACCTTTACTATCTTTAATACTGCTCATTACAACAAAAGCACTTGTATCTATTTTTTCTATTTCTGTATTTAATTTATTCAGTTCCAGTCTGGTTACAACAGAGTATATAATATCTATTTCTGATACTTCTCCTTTCTTCCCAAATCCACTTTTACCATTATATATTGTAACACCCCGACCCATATCTTCTATGATCATTTGTCTGATTTTTTCACTTTGAGATGAAATGATAGTAACACCAATGTATTCTTCAATTCCTTCTATTATAAAATCAAGGGTTTTTGAGGCTGACAAATACGTTATAATAGAATAAAGTGCAATTTCTATTGAGAAAAAATAGGCTGCAGCAGAGAAAATGATGACATTAATTACAATAATTATATCACCTATGGTTGTTCCAAGTTTGCGGCTTAAAAAAATTGCTAGAACTTCTGTGCCATCAATTACAGCACCACCTCTAATTGTAAGTCCAATTCCTGCGCCAAGAAAAAATCCACCAAAAATTGCAACCAGTAAATTATCTTTTGTGATGTCGGGAAAGTTTACAAGTGCAAGACAAATTGCAAGACCTGAAATGGCAAGTGTTGTTTTAACTGCAAATACTTTTCCAAGGACTTTATTTGCAAGTATAATAAATGGAATATTTATACTGATTATTAGAATGGGGAGGGGGAATTTTGTTAGCGAAGAAGTAAGCAGTGAAATGCCTGTTACCCCTCCATCTATGAATTGATTTGTTAAAAGAAAACCTTTAAGTCCAAATGAAGCGGAAAAAATTCCGAGTGTAATTAATACAAAATCCTTGATCTGTCTTTTTGATGACCCCGAAAATTTATTTTTGCTTCTATCTTTTGGTTGATTTTGGTGAATGACTTTTTTCAATTATTTAAGTATTATTATTTTATAATAATTTCATGTCTGCCTATATTAAACCTAAATGTTCTACTTTATTTTTTCCTTTTAAATATTAGTTCCTCTATTTCACCAAACCCATGTTGGATTCTTGCATCAATGATAAAATTATTTTGTTCTAATAGGTCATTGATCGCATTTTCATTTTTTTTCAGATACATATCATCATTGTGACTTTCCAACTGAATAAAATCAATTTTACAATCCATCTTTTTTTGAAAAAGACCCAATAGACAGTCATATTCATGCCCTTCGGTATCTACTTTTAATACATCTATGTGTTTGATATGATTTTCATCTAAAAAGTCTGATAGAGAAATTACTTCTACTTCGTAGCGATTTAGTATCAACTCATCCGTGTTTTTTAGTCCTAAAATAGATGCCTTCTTTTTAAGATAAATTGAATTCGTATTTACAGTTTCAAATGTTGATGTTTCATCCATGATATTTTCATTAAAAATCAAATTGCCTTTCTTACTACTTATGCCGTTCTGAAAAAGCTGAATATTTTTATTATATCTGTATTTCTTAACTAAGAGATCAAACATTTTGTAATTAGGCTCAAATCCAATTACTTGGATTGATGAATTTATTGTATGAAAAAAATCAATTGATTGTCCTTTATTAACTCCTACATCGAGTATTAAAATATTTTTATTATTCAAAATACTTTTATAATACTTCTTTAGTCTCGGATAAAAGATCAATGATTCATTTCGATTAATGAGAAATTGAATTATTTTAATTCTAATTGTCCTTAAGTACATTCTATTATTTGGTCTTTAGGTATAGTTCTATCATTTATGTTATTCTGAAATCTCTATATCATATTTATCTAAAAGTCCGCTAAGCCCAACACTGGAAAACCTTGTTTTCCGGATTTTATTCATTTCAGGATCAATAGAAAAATTATATGCAGTTCGAAAATCAGTCTTTTCAAGGGTCGTATTATTAAAAATAGTTTGCTCCAAATTACAGTTTTCAAAAACCACATCGGTTAGATCAGCTTCTGAAAAATCCACTTGAATTAATGTTGATTTTTTGAAAACAGTCTTTTTGATCTTGCTTTTATAAAAGGTACTATAGTTCAGTTGACATTCATTGAACGAAAATGACAAAATAAAATCATTGCAATCCTCAAAATGCAGTCCAAATATTTTACAGCCTTCAAATTTAATATCCTGAAGTACAGTTTTATTCATTTTTGCCAAACTCAAGTTGCAATTTATAAAGTAGCAATCGATGAATTTAAATTCACTTAAGTCGTAATCAGAAAAATTGCAATTATCAAATTTGCATTTTTCGTACTCTCCTTTCGCAAGTGGTTTTTGTGTAAAGTCTATTTGATCAAATTCTTGATCATGAATATATACTTCTTGCATTGTTCAATTATGAATATGAGAAAATTATATTTATAGCTATATTATGAAAATACAAGATAGCCAAAATATAAAGTTAAATATCTTATTCTTTACCTGTATTGGAACTTAATCTGTTCAGAAATAAGTTAAAAGAATATCTTTGTCCAATTACTTCTAAAAATATTTTATGGCAAAAAAAATACTCCTTTCTGTTTTTGCTCTCATTATCGTTTTAGTGGGCTTAACCTACACGAATAAATATTCTCATTTAAGGAATTTCGCCATTTGGGGAGTACATACCATTCATGATTATAAGACGCATCCTACTCGTGTAGTAAAGGCTGCAGAGAAACCACAACCATGGTTTTATGATAGTGCATATAATACGGGAATAGTTTCGGATAGTTTAATGGCAATTATCGACTCAAACGATACCCATGCTTTTTTGGTTATTCAAAACGGTAAGCTTTTATATGAAAAGTATTGGGATAATTATGATACTACAAGGCTAAGTGGTTCTTTTTCTGCTGCAAAAAGTATTATTTCTTTATTGATCGGTATAGCATTAGATGAAGGGAAAATTAAATCTTTGGATGAACCTGTTGCAAATTATCTACCTCATTTTAAAGAAGCTGGACTTGATAAAGTGCGAATTAAAGATCTATTAACCATGAGCTCCGGCACGAATTATAAAGAATCCGATAAAGGGTATTTCAGTATGAATGCCATTGGATATTATGGTGATGATGAAGAATACATGGTCAGCATGATGGAAGCAAAAGAAGCGCCAGGAGTAAATTGGGAATATAGAAGTGGTGATACACAAGTACTAGGACTTATTGTTGAAAAGGTCTTTGGAGATAATATATCTAATTTAGTTTCAGAAAGGTTTATGAAGCCAATGGGTGCCGAAGTAGATGCCTTATGGTTGCTAGATGGATCTCAAAAGCATGAGAAGGCATTTTGTTGTTTTAATGGCATTGCACGTGATTATGCACGATTTGGTCAATTGATCTTAAATAAAGGTAAGTGGGGCTCAACACAAATTGTATCAGAAAAATTCATCAATGAAGCTACTCAGCCTGCCTCTTATTTAAAAGACCCTACTGAAGATAACAAGCCAGTTGATTATTATGGTTATCAGTATTGGGTATTTAATTATAGAGGATACAAGATCCCAATGCAGAATGGTTTATTTGGTCAATACGTCTATATCATACCAGAAAAAAATGCCATTGTTGTGAGATTAGGCGAATCAAAAGTCACAAAACATATTCATCATTTTCAGCCAGAAAACTTCACATATATTGACGCGGCGTTGGAGATATTGAAATAGACAAGAGATATAAGATGTTAGATAAAATGAAGTAATGTATTAATTATTTGGCTGTTTCTTATATCTTGCATCTTATGTCTTACATCTTTCAAGGGTTACCTTTCTCATCTAACTGTATTAAAGTTATATCAGTCAATTTTACTACAGACTGATTTACTTCGATTTGCTTGCACGTAATGATGCTTCCATATGCCAACGTGTAATCAAAAACCCTAAATATGAAACATTTTAATGTTGCCTCAGTTAAGAGTGTAATCAGAAACACTTTCTTTGTATCTGTTCTAACAATCGCTTCTGTATTGGCTGTGAGCGCAAAAAGCACACCAGTTCCTAAGGATTTAGCTACAGTAAACTACATTGGTTCTACCAATGACCAACTTTCGTTTTTAATGAATTATGAAAATGAATCTGGTGAAAAATTTATTGTAACTATTTTGGATAGCCGCGGTGAATCTCTATTTGAAGGTGTATTTTCTGATAAGAAATTTTCTAGGATCTTTAAAGTTCCTACAGAAGCAGGAAACACCACATTTGTGATCAGTGATTTCAAAAACAAGAACGAAAAGAAATTTCAGGTTACCAGCGTTCGTCGTATTGTAGAAGAAGTAGTTGTAAAATAAATTATTACAAGTTGTTGTGAAGTTATAAGCTGTAGACTTCATTTGTCTACAGCTTATAACAACAACATTTTTCTATAGCTGAATGATATCCAATTGTTGAGATTTGTAAAGGGAGTTATAATCTACAATTGATTTTTTAATAGCAGTTAACTTTGCTTTTTCAGATGACCACTGTGCTTGAAGATCTGATAATCTTTTTTTGATCCCATCGGTAATTCTTGGATCAGCTGCATCTGCACGATTCAACACGTTGAAAAATTCTACATTGATCTTGCTAGGCCAGTTGATCACATCTTGTCCATTTTGAATACGTCCTTCAACAATATTTGCTTCCCATGCATCAATATCCTTAATGAGTTTTTTTGCTTCATCAAGAACTTTTTGTGCAGAGGTATTTTCTTTTAGAATTTCTGTTTGGTGAACAAGCTGCTTCTTGATCTTTCTGATATCATTTACATTTTTGTGTATGTCGCTGATTGAAGCAGTGATTGAAGATAAAACCTGCTGCTGCTCTTCCCAATCTTTTGCAGTAGCGCTAATATTGGGGTTACCAAGAATCGTAATATCTGTTTCAGATGCAACACCATTCATTTCAAGTTTTGCCTTATATGTTCCCGGGGAAACGAGGTATCCGCTATAGTTTCCGAATACATATACATTTTTTACATCTGGACTAACCACATCTGTTCTCATATCCCAAAGGAAACGATTATGCCCTTTTTCAGCACCAAGCAATGTTGCAGGGGATGGGCCGCCAGGGTACTTAACATAGAGTGAATCTTTCTTGTTGGAATAATTTCTAACAAGCTCTCCTTTTGAATTATAGATCTTCAACGTTAACGTTGCGTTTTCTGAAACTTCAGGTAAAACATAATCAAGGATTACTCCATCAGGAGCATTTTGACCACCCTTTGAAACATCTTCAGGAAGTCCAGCCCCACCACCATATTTATATGATGGTTTTGGATTAAATAATTTTACCGATGAAGTACTTGCATATTGCTGAATAGCTCCAAGATCATCAAGGATCCAAAATGCCCTTCCTGCAGTTGCTGCCACTAGGTCATTGTCTCTGATCATTAAATCTGTAACAGGTACAATGGGCAAATTGCGTTGAAATACTTGCCAATGATTACCCGCATCAGTAGATAGGTAGAATGATCTTTCACTTCCAGCATATAAAATATTCTTGTTCTTTTTATCCTCTCTTATGACCTTGATGAAATCATCTGCCTTTACACCATTGTTGATCTTTGTCCATGTTTTACCATAGTCAGTTGTCTTAAATGCATAAGCTCCATAGTCATTGAACTTGTAACGCGTTGCAGAAATATACGCAAGTCCTTTATCAAAAGATGATAACTCAATACTGTTGATCTGTGATTCTGCAAGATCGGCAGGTGTTACATTGGTCCATGTTTTTCCACCATCAAGCGTAACATTAACCAATCCGCAATCACTGCCTGTCCATATAACACCTTTTTCGATTGGCGATTCTGCTATGTAAAAAATAGTGTTATAATTTTCTCCACCGGCACCTTCATTTGTAAAAGGAATACCGCCTGGTCCTTGCTTTGATTTTTCATTTCTGGTAAGGTCTCCACTTATTTCTTCCCAGCTGATTCCGCCATTTGTTGTTTTCAATAACACATTTCCTCCATGATAAATTGTTTTTGGATCATGAGGTGATGCAACAATAGGTGCATTCCAATTGAACCTGTACTTCATTTCTTTTGGTTGAATGGCCAAGTTCATGGTTGGATATGCCTGTATATCTTTTGATTCACTTGTCTTTCTATTTAATACTTCAATATACCCTTGGTAGCATCCACCAAAAACAAGTGTTGGATCATTTGGATCAAAAGCCATGAATGCAGATTCACAGCCAGGACCAAATGTCCAATCACGTTCAGTTAGCGCACCAATATTGTTTCTGCTTGCTGCAATTACTGAGCTATTGTCTTGTTGGCCTCCATATAATTTGTAAGGGAATACATTATCAGTATTTACTCTGTAAAATTGTGCAGTAGGTTGGTTCATAACAGTTGACCAAGACCTAGCCTGATCGAAACTTATTTCTGCACCACCATCATCACCAAGTGCAATGATGTTGTTATCTTTTGGATTGATCCAAAGATCATGTGTATCGCCATGTTGAACCCTGACTGGTGCAAATGTTTTTCCTCCATCGATGGATTTCATCATAGGAGCATTGAGTACATAAACAACATTATCATTTTTAGGATCTGCAAATACTTCCATGTAATACCATGAACGTGAACAGATATCCTGGTTGTTTGAAAGTAATGCCCAATTCTTTCCGCCATCATCAGAACGATACAATCCTGATTTGCTTTTTTCAGTTTCAACAATTGCAAATACCCTGTTTGAATTTGCACGTGAAACACTGATTCCAACTTTTCCTATTGTTTTTGGTAAACCTGTGCTAAGCTTAGTCCAAGTATTTCCTTCATCAGTTGATTTCCAAATTGCTGAACCAGGTCCACCACTTGATACTGTCCAAGGAAACCTTCTGTGTTCCCATGATGCAGCATATAAAA
>Ga0078894_10001483_pt1 | contig 17453 bp, 8 predicted proteins | sample LauGreSu1BDMLBSD_2_FD_67506 | JGI IMG/M metagenome (GOLD analysis project Ga0078894, IMG submission 67506) | Freshwater lake microbial communities from Lake Michigan, USA - Su13.BD.MLB.SD (version 4) (version 4) | ecosystem: Environmental > Aquatic > Freshwater > Lake | place: Lake Michigan, USA... | reverse complement strand
TGTGTTTTCTCAGTGGATGGAAAGCAGGTTCTTTCTGGAAGTATAAACACAGCGAAACAACAATTGAATACTTCAAATCTTCCAAGTGGAATTTATGTTTTGCAGATTCAGGATTCAGGTTCGTTGGTGAAAAGAGAGTTTGTAAAATTGTAAAGGTTATATTTGTGAATACCTTAATCTAAAACGATGCGTAAATTTCTTGTATTATTCTTGAGCGTTTGCACCCTTTCTGCGCTAGCGCAAACATCGATAAGCGATTGCGAAGGAGCCATTGTTTTGTGTGGCGATTTATATACAGAGACACAAGCATCTTTTTCATCTGGAAATTTGTTTGAAGCAACGGGCGCTTGCAATCAAGGATTGGAGCAAAGTTCAGTGTGGTATACGTTCACCGTGCAACAAGATGGAAACTTGAGTTTTATTCTAGATCCGTTGAATGATGCCGATGATTATGATTGGGGTTTGTTCAATATTACTACAGGTGGTTGTTCTGGTTTGGGAACAACTTCTCCAGAAGTAGAATGCAACAGCTATGGTGTTTTTGGATCTAACGGTCCAACAGGAATATCAACAGCAAGCGGGGGTTCAGGAGTTTCTAATGGTCCCGGGGATTTAAATGGTCCTGCCTTCAATGCAGATTTGCCTGTTGTGGTTGGAAATACCTATGCGCTCGTGGTCATGAATTGGTCGAACAGTCTCGATGGATACACCATAGACTTTGGGCAGTCAACCGCATCACTTTACGATCAAGTTCCACCGGTGCCAATCAGCGCTGTGACAGATTGCAGTAACTTAACAGTTGTGCTTACGTTCAGTGAACCTATTGTCGGCACTTCGGTTCAACCTTCCGATTTCACCGTAACGGGACCAAGCGGCACAATTACCGTTGCCTCTGTTACAGCAAATAATCCAACAATGGCCGATGTATTCACCATTCAATTAGCCAATCAAGTTTTAATCGGTGGTACATATACTTTGAACATCACCAATACAACCGGATTCGTGGAAGACGCATGCGGAAATTTGGGGACACAAAGTATTACTTTCGAGATAACTGATCCAATAAGTTTCGACGTTGCAACAACAATTTCGTGCAATGGGTTTGGTGGAAGTGTGGCCATCTCGAATATTACAGGTGGAGATGGAAATTACACGTTGAATTTTAACGGAACGAATCAAACACAATTCAACCTTACGAATATTGTAGGTGGAAATTACACCGCAACAATAACAGATGGAAACGGTTGTCTGCGTGCAATTCCAGTGATCGTTCCGAATCAGGAAATTCAAGTTTCCATTCCTTCGCAGGATTCACTGACCTGTTTGAATTCAACTACTGAAATCTTGGGAGTGGAAGTGTTGCCTGCACAAAATGTTTCGTACGCTTGGACAGGCGAAGGCTTGACAAGCACGACCATTGCCAATCCGACTGCAACGGCACCCGGGGTGTTGAACTTGGTGGTAACCAATTTGGACAACGGGTGTTCGGACTCAGGAACCATTGAAATTTATGCGGGAGATGTTTATGCTTTGGATTTAAGCACCATGATACTTCCGAATATTATTACATTGAAGCAAGATGAATTGAACGATGACTGGAGAGCGATTTTGGCAGCTGACCCCCTTTTAGATTTAACTGTATTGTTTCTTGAATATGACTTAACCGTATTCAATCGCTGGGGTGGTATCGTTTTCGAAAGCACTGCTACTTCGAAATATTGGAATGCAGGAGATGTTGCTCCTGGAACATACTTCTACTTATTTCATTACAAAACAGATTGTGGAACTGCGGTTGAAGAGACAGTGGAGGGGACAATCCTAGTTGTTGAATGAAGTTAGGCGTTATTCTGCATGGCGCGAAAAAGAACAGGCACGCGCAAAGAAAAGAAATTGAAAGTGTTTTTTCTGAATGGACGTTAGATGTTCGGGTAACCGAGTACGATAAACATGCGGAAAAAATTGCGAAAGAACTTTGCAACGATTGCTGTGATGTAATCTTGGTTTGCGGTGGTGATGGAAGTTTGAATCAGGCGGCTAACGGGGTATTCAATTCGAATAATCCTCAAACACCTTTGGCCATCTGGCCCTCTGGAACAGGAAACGATTTTGTGAAGACTTTAGAAATCCCTCGTTCATTTCAGGAGTTAAAAGCGAACATTGAGCGGGGCAATTTTAAAGCAGTGGATTTGCCGTGTATGGAATGGGACGGAAAGAAGCGTGCTTATTTGAATGTTACAGATCTTGGCCTTGGCGGATGTGTTGCCTATGATATGACCCGAAGTAAAAGAAGGTTAGGTTCGTTCTTAACCTACCAGTGGCTTATTGTAAAGAATATTCTTCGTTTCAAAAAAAGATCCATCTGTTTTGATTTGGATGGAAAAAAGTTTGAGGCTCGCGCCATGAATTTTGTGGTAGCCAACGCAAAATATTTTGGTTCGGGCTTGGGTATTTCTCCGGATAGTCAAATAGCAGACGGACTTTTGGAGGTCATTGTAATTGGCGATTTGAATATTTTTGAATACCTGTATTTCGTTCCGCAAGTGAGGAAGTGCAACAAGCTGTCCTATCACAAGATTCAATATTATTCAGCAAAAAAAATAAGCATCGAAACCGAGGTTCCAATGCCTATTGATATGGATGGAGAGTTCGTTGGGTTTACTCCAATGATTATTTCACTTCAACATTCGTTGAACGTAGTCGTTAGAAGCGACCGCGAAGGGTAAGCGTTACGTTTCTTCCTGCCCCGGAAATATTCGATGCGAAGACGCGGTAGTTTGAGTCTAAAATATTTTCGAATCCAATCATCAATTGAACATTCTCATGCACTTGATAGCTTGCGCGCGCATTCAAGGTATACCAAGCAGGCATACCGTCGGATGTTGCGTAATTCTCATTGTCTTCTGCGTCCAATCGGTAATCTTCAATTCTCTTCCATCCGTTGTATATCAAAAAGAATTCGCCTCGGAATTTTTGTTGTTGGACGGTAAATCCAGTTCTCCCGTATACAGGAGGGATGTGATCCAAGGGAGTTTCGCCGTTGATTGTTTGAATTCTACCGTAGGTATAAACAACAGAAGATTGAATGCTGAAGTGATCGTTGACTTGCGAATTCAATGAAAGATTTCCGCCATAGATGTAGGCTTTGTCTGCATTAATTGTGGTGTAAACAGGACTTAACGTGCCATCGTAAAAAATAGAATCTTGTCCGTTGAATTGCGCTTTTCCAGTTGTGAGTGCGTTTGTATAGCGCATGTAATAACCGTTCAAAGCAAGGGAAGTGTTCCTGTTGAATTTGCGCTCAATTGTAGCTTCCACATTGGCTACCTTTTCAGGTTTCAATTCGTTGTTTGGAACGATTAAATTTCCCGCGTTGCTTTCAAAAACTTTTGAAAGGTCGTCAACATTCGCTGCACGGAAACCAGTGCTTGCTAAAGCTGTGATGCGCCATTTGGGGTTTGGTGTTAGAACAATTCCAACGCTTCCGTTTACATTTCCGTTTGATTGGTTCACGTCTGTGAATGGGAAATCGAAGAACGATTTGTCTGTGAAAGAAGCTGAAAGGTTCACACGAGAATAACGAGCACCAGCGTTGAGGGTAATTTTGTTATTCACTTTGTGAATGGCTGTTGCATAAGCAGCAGCTCCGCTCATAGTAGCTCCTCCGCTAGCGTAACGCGTGTCTAGCGGGCTTTGAACACCTGTGTTAATGTTCTCAGAATAGGCAGTGCTCGTTACATCGTTGAAGTAACATTCAAGGCCGTAATTTAGTCTTGTTTTTTCTCCAAGGTTTTTCGAGAAATCAGCATTTAATGAATACACCTTTACATTTTCAATGCGATTGTTTCTATTGACATTATTGAATCTTCTGTCGTGGCGTGTTTGATCAATGTTCTGCCAAGCCAACGTAATTTTTCCGATGTTATAGAGCTTTGTTCCGTTTGAAAGATTTGCATGATAGGCAACCATGGCACGGGTTTGCGGACCGTAATACCATTCAGCGAAACGAGGGTTTTCTATTTCAACTTGTGTCAAGCGATCGTAACGTGGGACATTGTTTGTGGTTGAATATTGAATGTTCAATGTGTGCGTTAGTTTCTCGCTTTGCTTGAATGAAATTTTTTCAATGAAGTCGTACTGTTTATAGGCAGAACCTACTTGCACATTTGGATTTGGATTCGTCATTACGCTGTCTCTTCCATTGATACGCTCGACATACCAAGGACGTGCACCGAACGAGGGGTAGTTCGGATTTCGAATGTTTCCTTGTCGAAGATCTCCGAAATTATTGAAGGTAAAAGCTGTGAATGTGGCGAAGCGTTCTGTGCTTGTTTCGAGATTGATGTGTGCGCCACTCTGGTCAGCAGTGCTGTATCGAAGCATAGCGTTTCCGCGCACGAGTCTATCACCAGAAGTGAAGCGCGGTGAGCGCGTGTTAAAACTCATAACACCACCCAAGGCATCTGAACCATAGGCCACAGCGCTTGGGCCATAGGCAATCTCTACGTTTTCCATGGCCATGGGGTCAAGGCTCAAGATATCTTGTAAGTGACCACCGCGGTAGATAGCGTTGTTCATGCGAACTCCGTCAACAACATACAATACTTTGTTCGATTCAAATCCCCGAAGGATCGGAGAACCTCCACCGAGTTGACTTTTTTGAACGAGTGCTGTTCCTGTCTGCGCGAGAAGGTCCGCGGCATTCGCAGGATTAATGAATTGAATATCCTTCCGTTGAATGGCGCTTACAGGTTGAGCCAAGAATTTTGTAGCATTTGCATTGCGCGTTGCGGAAACTACCATTTCAGAAAGGGTCATGTTTGAGCCTGTCAAATAAGCGACATAATCGCTATTCAATTCCGAAGTTGGAATGTAAAGAACTTCATATCCATTTGCAGAGATGATAACCGTTCCCATAGCCACGCTTCCTCGAAATTCCCCTTCGTTATTGGTGGCCCCAATTTGTTGAGGAAGTTCAATGTTGTTTTTTGAAATGAATATCGAAGCACCTGAAATGGGTTCGAGTGTGGTTAAATCTTTAACCGTTATGGTTTGAGCATGCGCGTTAAATGTACTAGCAATGGCTAGCACGGCGCAAAGTAAAATACGTTTCATTATAAATGTTTTTTGTTAATCGTTGAATTCAGATGTGCGAAGCGAGGTTCCGGAGGAAAGATGCGTACTAGGTGCTTCGTAAGAAAGAAACGTTAACAATTTGGAGGAAGTTCGTTGAGGCGAACGTGTGGAGATGAATTGAAAAAACGATGGGTGGGGAAATGAATGGAAAAAGATTCTGAAAATGGGATTTCAATTGAATCTAAATCACAGGTCCATTGCGATTGGAGTTTGTAAAAAAAGTTGAGTTGTTCTTGGGTTTGTTTTTTGTCGGAAGAGTTTTTTACAAGTGAACGAACAAGGGCCTTTAATTCATTCTCTTCAGTATCCATAACCGCATAAAGAGTAACAGAACCATTTTTATGGAATTCTTTTCGGGAAATGTCATACATCTTCCCTTGGTAGAGGAACTCCCACGGTTCGGGCCATTCAAGCTGATCGAATTCTTCTTGTGACAAATGAATAGGGGTGAGTTGGTCTTCGTGAACATTCCCCATTACGAGGGCTTTCATTTCTTTTTTAACCAACCATATTTTGTGTTGAAGAATCCAATAGCCTATTCCACCTTGGGCAATAATTAGCACCAAAAGCAGAGATAAAATTAGATTTTTAGAAATTAGAGCCTTCATTTCCTTTGGCCAAAATAGTAACAAAAGATCATTATCTCACACGTGATAGAAATGAATGTTTTGAACGCTTAATTTTTATTTGAATTCCTGTACATTGCCAACAATGGCGTAACCGAAAAGCCAACTAAAAAACAGAGTAGGGCAAAAAATAATTTATTTTAAGAATGAAAAAAGTTCTTTTTTCAATGGTGGCTATTGCTACACTCGCTTTCACTTCATGCACTAAGGAAGGTCCTGCTGGACCAGCTGGGCCTGTTGGTGATGATGGAAGTTTTACAACTTACACGTTTACTTCTGCTGCTACTGACTGGGCTGCTTCTACATATGTTGAGTATCCAGTTTCAATTATTACACAAGATGTAATGGACAAGGGAATTGCGTTGGTTTATGTTCAGGATGAGTTCGGATATTGGAATCCATGTCCAAGCTCATGGCATCCGATCACTGGTTATACTTACGTATATACAGCTGCTTCAGGTGGTATTGTTGGTTTAGATGTTACAACAGCTCCAACAATGGATTATCAAGTACGTGTTGTGACTATGCATGAGAAGACTGCTTCGTCTATCCCAAACATTGAGACTTTGCGTTACGATCAGTTAATGACTGAATTGACTTCGAAATAATAAGTTACGACTTATCAGGTAAGAGGCGCTTCGGCGCCTTTTATTTTTTCTTCGTTTTGCTCTTCAATTCAATTTCAGATTGAAATTCAGTTGGAACGTCTTCTGCCTTTACAATTTCCAGCGTAACTTGCGTTAATCCACTTCGAACGAAATTAAGTTTTTCAGCAGCGCTCAGTGAAAGGTCAATGCATCGCTTCGATGATTTAGGTAATCTGTCGTTTACACGGACGTAAACGACATTGCTGTTTTTAATGCAAGTTACTTTGAGCCAAGTTCCAAAAGGGAGCGTTTTATGGGCACAGGTGAATTTTTTTTGACGAAAGACTTCTCCGTTGGAAGTTCCATGTCCTTCGAATTTGTTGTGGTAGAAAGAAGCCTTTCCGGTCTCTGTTTGTGCGGAAATGTTCAGACAAAACAGGACTATTAGAAGTCCCAAGGCATGTTTTAGTAGTGCTTTCATAGATAGCAATTTACGAAAAAGCCTTTATATTCGCTTAAATCTTAACCAAATGAGAAGACTGCCTGTAGTGGGACTGTTTATTCTTGTCCTTTTATTTTCCATGTCATCCGTCGCTCAGATTAAGCGAATGGACGGATTGTTGTCGGTTGACGTAAGTTATTCCACGTTCAATTTTACATCTGATATCAGCGAATTGGCCGATTCGAGTGCAACGGTAAGTAAGTCTTTCTATCCTTCACTAAGTTTCGCTGGAGATTTTTCTTTGACCAAAGGTTCAAGAAAGAAGTGGCGTGTCATTTTCGGGTTTAGTTATACGAATCAGGCCTTGAGTGTCAACGCTACAGATTACAGGTATGTCGATCAGATGGGAGATTTGGCTATTGATCCTTATGTAACCTGGTCAATAACGAAAAGCACAGCTGGAGCGCGTTTGTTGTTCTCATACAACATTCAGCACATGAAGAAGCGGAAGATTTTTGGTTTCAAGAAGACGAGTTGTTTGTTGTACACTGGAATTAGCACGAACATTAATTGGTATGGAATACGCGAGAATACTGCGAATGTCAATTTCGATAAGAAGTCATTTGGCACGCGATTGACCGATTATCAGTTGGTCGCATTGGGATTCACTGGCTTTCCATACCGCAAAAAAGTCGGGGTGAATTGTGAGTTGGCATGGGGTGGACCGTATTTTATAAAAGCGGGAGTTGTTATCGGATTGTAATTTTTTTTCTTGGAATACTTGCGGGAGAGCAAAAAGATGGTATATTTGCACCCACAAATCCCAAACGGCCCGTTCGTCTAGGGGTTAGGACAGCAGATTTTCATTCTGTAAACAGGGGTTCGATTCCCCTACGGGCTACAAGCAAAACCCTCAGCGAAAGTTGAGGGTTTTTTGTTGCGTATATTTGCGCAAAAGAAAACAATTTATGGGTTTTAGAAAGGTATTCTTTGCTTTCTTGGCAATAGCTTCAGCCACTTCAGTCAGTGCTCAATTAATGACAATTAGTTCAGCTGGACAAACTGGTATTTCGGGAACAAATTGGAGTGCTTCAGGATCTAATCCTGTTGTTATTTCCGCAACAGGAACATCCAATGTGAATACATCTGTTGTCGAATCATACTTGAATAATGGTGTAAGCGTTATTGTTCAATGTCTTGAGATAAACGGTGAAGTAGCAGTGGTTTCTTCAATTGTTAAAAATTCCGGAGGTGATGCCACTCTTACTTTTCGTGCGGCTAAACGCCTAACTTCGGGAGCACTGATTTCTTCGAGTTCCTCGAAATTAAACGTTATATTGTGGAGTGATTACGGCAATACCAATATTGCTGGCGTTGGAATTACAGGCACGATTAATACAAATGGAGGTCATTTTTGGGCAGGAGGGAGTTCAACCTCGGGAGGAAGTTACACCTGGAATGGATTGACGGTGGGTAATGGGCCGTCTGTTGGTTCATCATCTGCGAATCATTACGCCATGGATTTTTTTGCGACTTCAGTTACCACTGGTGGCGGAGAAATCCTACTTTGGGCAGGTAATGGAAATGGCTCTAGTTTGGATGGCATTGGGCTTCAAAACAACCCACACCTTAATGCAGGTTCTGGAAACGTAACTTTGATTACAAGACAATTTATTAATACGAGCAATACCCTGTCTGTGACTTCAACAGGTAAGCTAACACTTGCGACTGATGCGAGTAATCCATGGACAAGTGATTTTAACTGGGCAACAACTACTTCAGGCCCAAATGTTACGCTGACATCGGCATTGGGCCAACCCTTGCAAATAAATAATTTCTCGTCACTGGGTGGTCTTTCATTGGGTTTATATGATGGATATGGCAGTTCATTTAATTACACTAATTTTCAAAATATTAATATAAATAGTTCTATAAGTATACCAGGATCTGTAAACGTATACGGTGGCATCATTAATTTGGGTGTTGGTGTAGAAGTTTTTGCGAGCACGGTCAATGGTAACATCAACTTTCAAGGCAAAGCAGGTTTCTCAACGGTTGCAAATTCAGGATCAGCAAGAGGTAAATTAATGACCACAGGCGGGGGTGACATTACAGTAAATGCAGATGCTGATAATAATAATTTAGGTACGTTGGATATTGATTGGTTAACCATTGATGGCGGTTCTGGTGATATTTTACTAGAGGGTTCTACTTTTTTATGGAATACAAGTGCTCAAGTAACGCTTCCAGAATTTTATTCAAATTCAGGAACTTTGACCATTCGGAATGTATCTAGCTCGAATTATGCAATAAGCACGCAATGGTTTGCTCTATTCGGAACATATTCTGGGATTTTGTTTGGAAGAGAGGGTGGTGCCAATGAAATTCTATTTAACCCATGCACTGTTTGTGACATTTCAGCATTAAACTACGGGTCAGCTGCTTTTCAAATTTCGGGGCCAATTACAGCATTAGGTGGTGCAATTAATGTAAACATGAATCTTACATCAACGGCTTCTGGAGCTGACATCTTAATGAAATCAGCCAAAACAATAATTGTTGAGGAGAATAAAACCTTAAGAACTAACAACGGCGATATTACATTTTGGTCGAATTCGGACGGAATACCGAATTCAACGGAAGGGGATTTTATTGGATTGAAACAAGGGGTTACAATCAACTCCGCAAACGGATTAACGAATCAAACTTTTGGTGGAGGAACAATAACATTGGCAGGTGGAACCACGAGTCAGACATTGGCTTCTGGAACGCTTGTTCCTACGGGGTATGCCTATACCAACAGAGCGTCGGTGTGGGGCGAGCATTACCCCTCTGCAGTTACTTTCGGAAGTTATTCAAACTCTGCGACATACATCAATTCTCTGAATATTTATAGTGGTGGTGGTGACGTGGTTATTAAAGGTCAATCTGCAAGTACTGCGCCGGGTATAGCTTGGTACAGGGGGTATGCAGGAGCGACTCAAAATATTAACTCTGGAAATGGAACTATTACTATTATTGGAGATAATACCTCAACTGGGCATGGAATTGAATTTTCGTATTTCACGTTGTCTGGAGCTGTTGGTCCAACTATTACCTCGTCCAATGCAACAAGTTCCGCGATTACTGTAACAGGAACTACGACATCAACCACCGTTGGTGCAGGTTATCAAGGTGGAGTCACTTTTATTGCCAATGCTTCGAATGGTGGAATTACTGTTTCGGGACAAACGGCCAGCACAAGCACTTATGCTGCTATTGAAGCAAGCTCGCTGCATGCATACGCCATAAGTGGCCCAATCACCTTGATTGCTAGCGGTGGAATTGGTCTTCGATCAGGCGGAATACTTGGTAAAGGTTCACTGCCAAGCAGCAGTAGTAATATTTCGTTACAAAGCAATAGCTTTTCGCTTCACAACACTGAAACGATAGAGACGACAGGAACGCTGACTGTAGAACCTTTGGGAACAAGCTTTGCGAGCGCGCTTACATTTCCAATGACGAATTTAAGTATTCCGAATACATTGACTGGATTGACAATTGGCAAGTCTGGAAATACAGCGGATATTACACTTTTATCTGCGCAGTCTGTTGCGGGACCAATAACTGTATATGGAGGCACGATTACACAGAGCGCCGCTTATACAACAACTGTGAATGCGGGTCATATCAATTTCATAGGCACAACCAATGTGCTTATGGGTGCCAATATTTCTACTTCAGGAGGTTCATTGATTGTCTGGTCTGACAGAGATGGAAATGCTGATGGTAGAGTAAGTTTTCCTGCCAGTGTTACAACGAGTGGTGGAAATATTTACGTTGGTGGTGGGGCAAGTTCTGAGACAATATCTGGTTTGACAGTTCCAACGGGCTATTCAGCTTCTTCCAATGCAAGTTTCAATGGTGTTGCATTATTCTCAACGACGATCAATTCTGGAGGTGGAACCATTCGCATGAAAGGAACTGTAAATGCTGTTGATGGCTCCAATGCAGGTATCCATGTGCATGGAACCACATCTATCAGTTCTGGTGCTGGGGCATTGTCGCTATACGGTCAAAGAACAGGTAATCCACACATGTCAGCGGGTCTTTTCATTGGCACCACCATTGATTTATCTACTTCAACGGGTAATGTAAGTATTTCTTCCACAACAGGCGATATATATTTAGAAGGGACATCAGCAAGTATTACATCGGCTTATTCTTGGTGTCATGGTTTGGCCATTGTTGAATATGCTGGTGACGATGTAATAATTTCAAGTACTACAGGAAATATTAATTTAACTGGCAATGCTACAAATGCTTCATTGCAAGCAGGTGAAGCTGTTGGGTTTGTGATCCAGTCGGGTAGTACTTCAAGTTTAACGCGAATTAATACCGATGGTGGTGCCATAGAAATTAATGGTGTCAGTGGAAATACCGTAGGTGATTTTGGTGCAAGTTATCGCGCGCAGAACGTATCAGGTAACATAGCTTTCGGCGATGCTAATACTGGTGATATTACAGTCAGATTCGGTTCATTGTCGACATCAAATGCAGCGAATGTCGGTACTATAGTTTTTCAAAATACGGGGAATTGTGTGATTGAAGGGGTAAGTGGGGCGGCTTTTGAAAGCGCGATTTCATTAACGTCTGAATTTTCAATTGGTTCTACGACGACTAGTTTGCGTGTGGGTAGTACTACTAATAATCAGAACTTGACATTGGCTCCTGTAGTTTCTATTGCGGGTCCAATAACTGCTTATGGAGGGTCAATTTCCGTTAATCAAAATCTTACGAGCACATTGACGGGGTCTCCAATTTTAATTCAAGCTACTGGAGCCATTACTACGGCAGCAAACAAAACAATTCAGAGTAATTCAGGTAACATTACTTTTCGCTCCAATTCTGCTGGAGCGGTAATGAGTGCAGCTTCATCGATTACCTTGAATAGTGGAAGTACTCTCAATTCTCAAGGTGGGAATATTACAATCGGGGGTAATTATACTGGTGTTCAAGGTTCAGGATTATACGCCACAAGCTCAAATGCTCCAGCAGTTTTAATTGATGGAGGTATTCTTACTGCGGCTGGCGGTAATATTAAAGTTTACGGAAAGTGTAGTGGCAGTTATGATGACGGGATACGGATAAGGGGAAATATTACAACCACAGGAACGGGTAATATTGAACTATACGGAGAGGCTCATGGAGGGAACAACGGCACGGATTATTTTGGAGGAATAACATTTGGATCTAGCGCGGGCTCTACCCTTGAAACTGAGAATGGAAATCTTATTTTGAATGGTTATTTAACCAATACACAGAGTAACTCAACCGGTGCTATCAATTTTTATCGCAACGATGGTAGCACTGGTCAAACCCGTCATATAAATCTTTTGTCTAAAACAGGAAACATAACAGTATATGCTGACAATGGTACCACAGGTGCTTATGGCATTGGTCATTCAAGTTGGGGTAATGTGTATGTGGGTTCACCTGCAAGTGGTTGGACAGCGACTGGGAACGTTGTTTTTAACTACCCTAGGCTTGTAAATGCTGGATACAATGGTATTCGAGTAAAAACGACAGGGGCTGTAACTTATCAGCCAATCGGATCAAGTTTTACAGTGGCTCAAGTTTTTCCTGCGAATACAAATTATGTTTTAGCAGAAAGCGCCTCGAGTCTTACAATTGGGAAACCAAGCAATACAGCAAATATTGAGATTGCTTCTGCTCTTTCGATAGCTGGCCCAATAGCAGTATATGGAGGTTTGCTAGAAATCGATGACGATATTGCTTCAACGGCGGGTGGAAATATCACACTTTCGGGCTCAAATGATTTTTATACAACAGGTTCGTCCGCAATACAGAGAGATATTACAACTTCAGGTGGCAACATTTTAATAGAAGCTGATAGGGATGCGAACGGAGCCGGAACCCTAAATTTAGATTATTTAGTTTTAAATCCAGGTTCAGGAAATACAATCATACGCGGCGAAAATTACAGTTGGGTTACAACCTCTGAAAATGTTAAACCTTGGATCAATGGAACGGGTAGTTTTACGTTGGAATCAAATGATGCTTCGATTGGACAAAATGCAGACTTGGTTTGGTTTAAAATTGACCAAGATGCGAACGGTATTGGAGGTGTGAGTATTGGCAAAGAAACAAATACGCAGGCTGTAAACTTTAATTCGGTTGGCGCTCTTACTATAAATGGTCCATGTACTATAAATGGTTCAAATGTTTCATTCTCTACAGCATTGAATGTAAACAATAATAATTTAACTATCAAGGCTTCAGGTACAGTAACACAAACCGCCGCTATTTCAGCAAATAGTTTGGGGTTAAATGGAACAGGAACTTTTACACTAGCGAACACTTCAAATAATTTTGGAACTCTTGCTGCGGGTACTTCAACATCCCGCATTGGAGCTTTAAGCTTGACTGATGCTTCAGGAGGTTTGACTATTGGAACTGTGGGAAGTATCAGTGGTATTTACTCAAGTGGCTTGGTATCTGTTGAAACGTTGACAGGAAACATTAATTTAACACAACCTGTTTCAACTACCAACACTACTTCAAGTGCATTGATTATGAACAGCGGAAAGAGTTCTGCCATTGACGCAAGCGAAGGAGGTGACATTATCGTAACAGGCAGTCCAACAATTACTGTCGGTACAGGCGGTATTGCTAAGCTGTTCAGTGGAATGGAATCGAACAGTCCAGGTCTAACTAACCTTGTGGGTGGTTCATCCAATGTGCGCACGGGTTACGATGAAACTTCTTCTAGCTTCAGTCCTACCTTGAGTGCAAACAATGCTTATGCAATTTACAGAGCATTGGAAGGAGAAGGGGATATAACCATTGTAACTTCAGGAGGTCATACCGAGGGTACAAGTTGGACCTACTCGAATGGTGTGATTAGCTCATTAACTAGCCCAATTCTAATTAATGCGAGTGATGTTGTCGCAAAGTTAGCAGATAGCGATTTGAGCATAGAAGGAAGAACGATCACGTTCAGTGCTAACATCATTAGCAGCACACCAAAGAATTTGAAGGTTTTAGCGAAAAGGCATATTGTTAATTCTGTTGCTACAACCATCACAACACAAGGTGGAGACGTGCTGTTGTCTTCCAACGTTGATGATGCAACAGATGGCGAGTCTACTGCCAACGGTAGAATTGATTTTCGATATGGACTAACTATTTCTTCGAATGGGGGTGATATTACCTTGGGAGGCGGAAATACCTTGGGAACCGGTTATGCGTTGGGACAATCCGGAGGGGTAAATCCTGAAGGTGTTCGCATTGATGTTACTGCAAACTTGAATTCTGGAAATGGAAACATTTCAATTAAGGGGAAATCATTTAGTGGTGCAATTGGAGGGGGTATAGGCGGTTCAGGTGTTGGCTTCTATTATTTAAGCAGTAACGGAAATATCAACAGCGGATCAGGGTCAATAGTACTTGACGGGTATAGCCAAACTTCAGGTTCTACTTTTAGTTCTGGAATTGTATTCTACAATACCACAGCCAATTTGCCTTTTACCATACAGTCCTCAAGTAATGCAACAAACGCAATCACAATTAATGCTTTCTGCGCGGGTACATCTGAAGACGCGTTTGGAATTGAAACAGAAGCATACAGTATCCTTAATATTTTAGCGCCTTTAGGTGGTGGAGTTAATATTAATACAGGGAATTCTGTTGCAAACTATTACGATATTGTTTTTCGAGCAGAGACAAATATTCTAAGTGCCGGTGGTCCAATTAATATGAGTGGTGGACAATTTGGTGGCGCCTCGAACGGATACTTATACATTGCTGGAAATTTATTTTTAGGTTCGAAAAATGGTGTGGTATCCTATAGTACCTCTGATATTGCAATCTCACACGATCGTTTTGCTTTCAACGGCTATACGCCGAAACTTGCAACCACAGGCGATGTGGTTATTGAGTCAAATGCATCAAGTTTTGGAGATGCAGTGTATACAAGCAGCTTTGCATTAAATCAGAATTCACATACGATGTCTTCATTTAGACTTGGAAAGGCAGGAAACGCAGCTGACCTCTATGTAAATTCTGCATTCACCGTTGCAGGACCGATTAGTGTGTATGGATGGAATGTTGATGTAACTGGAAACATAACCTCATCTGCACAAGGAGATATTTTTATTAAAGGAATTAGCGGAGGGAATGATATTGAAGCATCCGCAACGATTTCTAAAACAGCAGGAACTGGAACATTAACAATGCAGTCTAATGGTAGAGTGAATTTTTGGGGGGAAATTACTGCCACGGGAACTGGAGTTTTGAATGCTGTGTTTTGGTCTGATTATGATGGAGACAACGGCGATGGGGGGGTGACGTTTTCTGCTCCAGTAATAACAAATGGAGGGCACGTTTGGATGGGAGGGTCAAATTCGAATGGCGGAAGTTATACATGGAATGGGCTTACAGTTGGCGACGGACCTTCAGTTGGTGGGTCCAATGCAAATGCATTTGATTTTTACAATAGCATCACCACGAACGGTGGAGATGTGCTCCTTTGGGCGGGTCCCGGAAATGGCGGAACAAATGGCATTGCTTCCAATGGCACTTGGACCATTAATTCAGGTTCAGGTGATATTACAATTGTATCTTCAGTCACCTCAGGAACAATTGGTTTTACTACAACCGGACTGATCTCTCTGCTTCCGAACGGAGGAAATTATGCCAGCGCATTGACAATTGGAGGTACAACGACTTCTGATGTCTTTACGATAAATGCAGGACATTATAACGGTCTTAAGATTAATAATCTCAGTACCTATGGAGGATTAACCGTAGGTAATTATTCGGGATTGTCTGGAACAACGCTGGAAAATACTAGCAACGTAACAATATCCTCAAATATTTCAGCCGCAGGTCCTATAAGCCTGTACGGCGGAATTGTGACACTCAATGCCAACTTGACCACAACCAACAACGGCGACATTTCGATCTATAGCGATAGTCCAATTGGTGGATTGTCCTCTCAGCGAAATGTAACTGCGGCTGGAACGTTTAAGTACATTCCTAAAAGCAATAGCTTCTCTTCATCGGTTGCTTATCCAATTGCAAACTTGAACTTAACATGTGGTGGATTGCAAATTGGTAAATCAACCAACACTGCTGCCGTTACAGTTGGAACAGCGACATCTGTTGCAGGGCCGATATCGATATATGGTGGTGCGGTGACGTTAACGGGTGGGCTAACCACTACTTCAACAAGCACAGGGGATATTACAATCAAGTCCTCTAACTTAACGGGTTCGGGCGGTTTAAATGTTGCTTCGGGAAGAGTTCTAACGCTTGATGTATCTTCGTCTTCTGTTCTTCCTGGTACACTTACTGGAACTGACATTCAGTTCGTGAAAGATGGTATAGGAACTTTAACACTAACCACCACTCATTCCTTTAGCGGTCAGAGTAATGTGGTTGGAGGAACACTTCAGACGAACGATGTTTCATTTTCTAATCTTTCTGTTTCTTCAGGAGCGAGCTATGTACTTTCAAGTGCAAAGAAGATTACTCTTTCGGGTGCCTTAGTAAACAACGGAACCTTCAAGTTAGAGAACGGAGCAACCATGCTTCAGACCAGTGCTACCTCGAATTCGGGTAGCGGTACCTACATCGCCGAACGCACGATGGTCGGTGTTGGAACTGATACCCCAGCCGGACGTTTTTGGTACACGGGTGTTCCAATGACGGGTGCCTACTCAACTTCATTCTTGGCAGGTGGTCCAAATAAATTGTGGTCACACAATGAAGCTACAGGACTTTATACTGAGATTACGAATGATGCTACAGTTCTTAGCCAAACGAAAGGCTATGTCTTCCGCGGGGTGAATAATACTTCGAATTCAAATACCTATTCTTTCGCTGCCAACAACATCGGTAACGGAAACGTCACTTATAACTTAACCCGCACATCGAACTCAGCCAAGCCTGGCTTTAACTTGATTTCCAATCCGTACCCTTCTCATTTAAGTTGGGACCAGTTGTACAACTCCACTGTATCAGGCAGTACTTCACCATTACTTCCAACGATATGGTACCGCACGGCGACTTCAGGCGGAACGATGTTGTTCGATACGTACAACGCCACGATTGGAGTAGGGACCAACAATAGTGGAACAAGTGGAAACGGCACACAGGTTACCGGAACCATTGCCCCTTTCCAATCTGTTTGGGTTCGAGTTCAAAGTGGTGTAACGAGCACTACAATGACCGCAACGAATGCGATGCGCTCTCACGGCACACAAAGCACGTTAACGTTAACCCCCGCTACAGTTCGTTTGAACATCTCTAACGGAGTGTTGCATGATGAGACTTTAGTTGTGTTAAACGAAGACTTGAGCAACAGCTACGACAACAACGACTCAAGTAAGGAAATCCCATCAGCCACTGTTCATCAGTTGTACTCTTTGGAAGGCACGAATAAGGTTGCGATCAACGGTATCGCTAACGCACTTTTAAAAGACACCCTTCAGTTGGGCTTGCAAATCCCAACTGCAGGTACGTACAGCATCAACTGTACGGAGCACATGTTCTCTGACTTGGTATACTTGGAAGACAAGATAACCGATGCCTACATAGAACTAAGCAACACGACAACGTATTCATTCACGAGCGAAGCGGGAACGTTTAACAACCGTTTTG
>Ga0078894_10001482_pt1 | contig 17461 bp, 26 predicted proteins | sample LauGreSu1BDMLBSD_2_FD_67506 | JGI IMG/M metagenome (GOLD analysis project Ga0078894, IMG submission 67506) | Freshwater lake microbial communities from Lake Michigan, USA - Su13.BD.MLB.SD (version 4) (version 4) | ecosystem: Environmental > Aquatic > Freshwater > Lake | place: Lake Michigan... | reverse complement strand
AGCTGATCCACCCTGAACCAGTGGCATTCTTTTAGAGCTGTGCCGACGCTGATCACATCAACAAGGAGATGTGATCATGGAATTGAAGTTTGTTGCTGCCAAAAAGCCCGAAGCAGGTGATCCGATTGTTCAAAGGCGTCACCGACTGGTTCGCCGACTTGATCAACAGATCAGTCTGATGAAATCCGCCGCAGATGGCATGCTGCCTCGAACGTCCTGGGCTTGGATGGATGAAAAGGGAATTTACTTCCTACCCATCAAATATGGACGCAACTCTATTGAATTGCAGAAGGGCATGTTTGCCATCCAGTGCGATCATATCGAGGATGTAGGGCAGGGGCTTACGGCTATTCGAGCAATGGTCTTGCAAGGAGATTTTGATGCTCAGTTGCAAAAGGCATCAACTGAAATTCGCAGCAAGTTCAGCAAAAAATGAGACAGTGACTTGAATGTCGAGCGGGTGGAGGTGTCATCCGTTATCGGAAACATCCTCCATCCGCATCCGGCCCTTTGTAAAGGTTTCGATCTCGTCAGAACTGGCGGCGCAGATCATCAAGGCGAATAAGAACAAGGAACCAAACAAGAGAGCTGGTGCTTATCCGTTCGAGTAACCCCGTGTTTCGGACCCGATATTGCTGGATAAACTGATCCTCTCACGAATTTAGACCGGAGCTTAAAAAAACTCAGAGTACCAAAAAAGGGCTAGCAGAATGATCACCAGCATAAACCGCGGGAGATATGATGGGCGGATAGACTGAGCTTTCAGTTGCGTAATGTGGACTGATTATCTTCATCATAGATTGAGAAAATGATTGATTGTAACAAGCTATCAATGTCTTACATTTGATCAGATCACCGTTTTCTTTTTAAGCTGTAAACTCATAAACGACTTGTGGATAATGTGCAGGGATGTGAGGCTCAGACATGTATCATGACCAGGTGGCAGAGTTCGAGGCGAGTCTGATCGGGCGCGGCTGCGTCATCGGGCGGCGTGAATGCGACTGGATCTTTGAACTGCCTGAAGGCGTCTGCTTGGCAGTAAGCGCACCGTGGAGGATTGTTTGCGACGGCCGGATTGCGTTCGCATCAGAGGACGATGGGCAGATTTTTGGTTTAAATTCGCCGTTGGACGGCGAATTGGCAGCGCGCAAACTCCTTGGAAGCAAGCCTATCACAGAGGCGAGGCTGGACAGAGTGACGGCCGATCTCGAACTCCACTTCAGCGGGGGAACTCGGATCGACGTTTTCAACAACTCGTCGGGCTATGAAGGGTGGCAGGCGAGCTACGCCATTGATGGCAAAGGTTGGTCGTTGATCGCTATGGGTGGCGGGAAAGTCGCGTTCATCGCAGCGTAGTTGCGACTTACTTTTCCTCTTAGATTCTGACTTCTCAGCATTGGCTGCTCAGATGGCGCTGGAATGAATTTGCGATGTATCTTCGTAACTCAGAAGTATGCCGACTGCGATGGGAGTTAGTTAACAAAATGATTTCGAAGCAATGGCGAGAACTTGTACGAAAGCAAAGATAAGAAAATAGAGAATTATACTCCTGTAAAATTATCTTTAAAAGGTAGTGAGATTTCAAAGCGATGGATGTGAAACGCGAGTTACAAAAAATTGAAAAACTCATGGAAAATATTAAAAAATATCATAATTCTAGCATGAGTGAGCATGAGGATGTTTTGTTTAATTTAGCAACAATTAGAGTTGAAATTGATCTTCCTGGGATTATATTCAGGTTTCTGGAAAATATTGATAGAGATAAATTGATTATAGATCTGAATGAATGCAAAAAACATTTCGACAATTCCATTTTGGAAGACAAATTGAGAATCAAAAATATAGAATTAATTGAGTTTTGCAAATGCATTGATTCTTTAATTAATTATATAATTAAAAATTTAAGGCCATAAATGTGGATTTTATGGGTATATTTTGAATATTAAAATATGAAATAAGGTTCGCATGGCGGTGTGGACAAATTCAGCGAAGCGTTTCTACGCTCACCAGCTTGAGGTCGCCGTCGAAGTGCTCGACGTATGCGCAGATGTTGTCCGAGAACTCGTCCATCAGATTGAGCCCTTCTGGATCATAGTCGTTCTCGGCCACCAGCCTCAGCTTGCCGTCCACAAAGGTGCAACTGACGTTGTGTTCGTGCGGGTAGTGAAGCCGAAACGCTTCGGTGATGTCGCGCGCCGCTTCGTCTCCCCTGCGGCGGGAACATCATGGCATTCCAAAGTGATGCGATACATGTGGCGATGCTCCGGGTCTTGCATACCTATCGGGAAACAGGGCTGATGGCGAGCAGAAACGATTGACGAGGCGTGCGGAGATTGATTCAAGGCTGCTTTTTGGAGGCAGGCTTGAGCAGAGGTGTGATCGGACCGTTCAGTGCGAATGACATGACCAGTTGGGGGGCACGTCAAGACTTGCAGTAAAGATCAGTCTTCGACATCGACTGGTTCCGATATCCATCAATTAAAATCGAGGGTTCCTGAGCAAATTTTGTACCAAAAATCAAAATATGAATCGGCCAGATGATAAAGGCTTTCATCGAGGAAGACTGGATTTTCCAAATTTGAAGCAGAGCAACAAATATTCTCTGAACCGATCATAAAATCTCCAAAGGCAATGCGATCTTCGTGATAAATATTAGACGATTTGGCATAGGATGCTATTTGGTCTACTCCCCAAACAGCGATAACGCTTGCCCCATCTGTTTGCCCCGGTAAAAATCCATCAAATTCCCTAAAAATTTCAAAAAAATCATTGCTTATCATTGGAAAAATCTGGCGCAAATTAGTGATTGAATCCTGTCGAACAGGTTGTGCGAGGGCAACTCCTCGGCTTTGCATCACAAGTTTTATCTGTGAAACGGGGGTATAAAACTTGTCCAATTTTTAGTCCCTAATTCTCTGAAGTCGGAAACTACCAAGAGGCACGGCTATTGCTTGAGCCACTTAATAGTCTTTGTAAATTTACTCGACAAAAACAAACTTATTTCCACATCTGCCTAAACCAATTCGGCGACCATTAATTTCGATTATTACACTTTCCGGTCCTTCTGCCTCAGGCTCCGTGAATACATTTCCTTGAATGGTCATAGAATTCTTGGGATTTTTCCTGAGCGCATTCCATTTTTTTTCTGGAAAAGAGGCGTTAATGCACTTGCCATCGCTGGTAAAAATCTCAACTACCTTCCCATATTCTCCATATTTTGCAACGGGCCGCCCGCGGAATGTACAAAAATCTGAACTATAGCATTCATCTACGGTCATATATTTCTCGGATGTAGCCAGCTCATATCTGCCGCAGCCTGATAGAAATAAGATTGCATGACACACTACGCCTACCTTGATCACAGTAGTCATTTGCATACTCTCTCCCTAATGGGCGCGGACGGACCAGAGTCAGGATTGCCTTCCCAATACTGCGTATTTTCAACCAATGCGGAGCGGTTAGACCAGCTCAACGGCGGCCCCTCGACCAATACTGTTCGGTAGGTTCCGTCCGAGAATGCTCTAATGGTGAAACTTTGGCCAGATGCCATCACTACAGCTACTCCCCCTTCGGAAGCTTTAGCAGCCGTATATCACGAGGGCAGCATTTGCTCCTGCAGACACATAACCGCCTGGTCAAGCGCCTCAGTACGAGTTCTACTAGACCAAATCCACCACCCGCTTCCTCGCCTCGCTGTCACCCTCGATATATCGCTGGGTCGTCTGGAGTGAAGAGTGCCCCGCCAGATGCTGAACATCCCGCAGTGATCCTCCAACAGTTGAAATCTTCCGAGCAGCATTGGTGATGAATGTCCGCCGCCCGCTATCCGATGAGCAGGCGACCAGTCCCAAGTCTCGGTACCAGCTTTGAAACAGGTTCACGACGGCTTGAGCAGAAGTGTGATCGGACCGTTCAGTGAGAATGACATGCCCAGTTGGATCAATTTCTGCTTGTCGGAACAATTCTAAGAGTGCCTGGCTTCCGTCAGGAAAATCTCATTACGCTTTCATCAAATTATGCTTTTCAATCGCTGCTTTTAGGCCCCAAATACTTGCGGGGATCGACCCTAGATAACCAAGCAAAGCTCCAGCGGTTGCAGCCATCTCCGGATTGCCCGTTGCTGCTGCAATAAATCCACCGATAAATCCAAGAAAAAGACCTAGCCCTAAACCTGCAAGTGTAGATCTCCATATAAAACTCCACCAAATCGGCAGAACTTTTTCGATAGTCATTCCGTCCACCCCTCACTTAAAAGACAAAAAAATTTACCGTGCAGAATATAGCTCAATGACAATATATGACGAATTTTTTAAACGCAATTCCAGCGCCTCGTTAAACCAAATCCACCACCCGCTTCCTCGCTTCACTATCCCCTTCGATATATCGCTGGGTTGTCTGAAGCGAGGAATGACCTGCCAGATGCTGAACATCCCGCAGTGATCCACCAACGGTCGATATCTTCCGAGCAGCGTTGGTAATGAAGGTCCGTCGTCCCGAGTGGGACGAGCAACCGATTAGTCCCAGGTCACGATACCAAAGCTGGAACAGGTTCGCGATAGCTTGGGCGGACGTTCGATCTGCCCGCTCAGTGCGAATGACATGACCAGTTGGGTCTATTTCTGCTTGTCGGAACAATTCTAAGAGTACCGCTTTCAGCTGCCGATTAATGGGAATGATCCGACCAGACATCCCTTTGGAAGCATTATTGGTTAGATGGATAAATTCACCAACCTCTCCGCCAGCACCGAGAACCATCGACCATTTCAGTGCAGCAATTTCTTTTGCTCGAAGACCGGCTCTTACGGAAAGTAGAAAGACAACTTGGTTCCGCAGACCGTAACGAAGCCCGTTGATGTAGTTGAGCACTGCATCGACCTGTTTTGAATTGAGCACCTTTGCCTGTTTGCCGAGAGACATATTCTAGCCCTTACTGATTATTTTACCGTTGTACTCCATGATAAGCTCATCGGTAATTTTCAGCCACTTATCAGGTGTCACATAAATTCTATGGTTCTCAATAGTTTAGTGGAACTAATTATCTTTTTTAGAAAATATAATGGGTGAAAAATATCAGTACAATGTTCGATTTTATCTTCAAGGTTGACGGAGACAAATGTTCTTCGATTATGATGGTATGACGAAACGGGAATTTGATGGGAAATGGATAAGGATGAAATTTTTCAAATTCACTATCATGACCGACCGAACTGGTTTTACACCACAATTGCTCCGGTTTCGGTGATTGGAACTGATGGTAGCGACTTTATCGAAAAAACCTGATGTGATGGACGACAATTGAATTTCCATCATGGCGATGTGGTCAATCTGGGGCTGACGTTTCAAACAAGACATTGGAAAGAATAGTTTTTAATTCATATAAAAAGGTTTTGGATATGGACCATAAAACTCTAGTCACATTTACCGCTGACATCGCGGCTGCATACCTAAGCAATAATAAAGCTAACGCAGACTCGGTGGCTTCGCTTATCGGATCAGTACATATGGCTTTAGCGGCAGCAGTTGAGAGGACACCTTCGGTGACCGAACAGCAACTGGTTCCAGCGGTCACAGTAAGAGCTTCGGTGAAGCCCGATGGGATCACGTGCTTAGAATGCGGATTCAAGGGCAAGATACTGAAACGTCATATCAGTGCAGAACATGGCATGAGCCCGCAAGACTACAAGGCTCGCTGGACACTGCCTAAGGATTACCCCTTGGTTGCGCCCGCATACACCGAAATGCGCAAGGAACTGGCCGTGAAGATTGGACTGGGGCGCAAGCCTGGGCAGAAGCGAGGTCGCAAGAAGGCTAGCGCCTAATTGCAGATATAGAGCCTGATCACCTTAAAACGATGACCGATGCCTTCTGGCGGATGAGATCGGATTTCGATGGTATTAGATTTACGTCCGATCCTTCGTAAACGGCGATCGATTGGACCGAGGATGATTGAAGGGCTTTGATTAGCTCCTGTTTCGTTTTCGGTTTCTGGATTTTGGACAGCATCACCAATCCTCCCGTCCATCGGAATAGATTGGGTTAGGTAGATCAAATTCATTGTCTCCCCAGGTCTGCCGAGGGGAATGGACAGATCGGTGACGGACATCCATCTGACGGTTGGAACCCTTCAGACCCAGGGATTCCTGAAACCGCTTATCGAGGTCGCCAAGTTCCTTTTGGCGTTCAACCAGTCGCTTTCCTTCTTGAAGAACATAATTGGTCATCAGTTCAACGAGGACTGACGTCCTCGTCCTGCCACTGGCGTGGCAGATCGCATCAAAGCGCTTTCGTGTTGCGATTGGTACGTTGAAGTTTGTTAGTTGGATTGCTTCCATTCGCATATTTAACCTCTTTTAAAGTTAGTTATTTTTATAAGGTATAGTTATGAATCAAGACGCTGCGCCGTGCAGGTCCTCTGTTTGAAAGTATGACGGATTGGACGTTTGAAAGGGGTTTGTACCCAGCGATCAAGGAAGACGAAGGTTCGTCCAATCTATGGCATCCGCAAAGTTCGGTTTATCTCGAAACTTCGTGATGTAGGTGAGCCAACCGTCGTCGGGATTGGCTTGGCAGTCGACCTGCCAATAGCCCCACTGCGTAGACCGCCATTGTTCTGCGATTAGCATTGGGAAGTTGGCAGCATGCTCGGGACGAGGGCAGTCGATGATGGCATGGTAATGCAGACGCTTGTCACCGCCGCCTTCAAGGATGGGAATGCATCCAACCCCCTTACCATAGCGACATGATGCCTTGCCGAACACGCTCCGATTAAGCTTGTTCAGGAAGTGACGGAAGTTCTGCACGGCGGAGGTTTCAGTCAGCCAATGCTTGGTGGACGACGTTCCGTTTGGAACGGTCATACACTGGCGAAAGGTCAGTGTGACAGCGAAAGGCGCATGCCAATCGTTCAGCGATAACCAGTTGCGAAGTGACGATTGAAGTGCAGCATTGCCACCGTACATCATTAAAAAACTCCATTTTGGATAAATTTCGGATCGTTATGACCTATTTATCCAATGAAGATTTTCGAGGAATTCAGAGCCTTTCTACAAAGGGGCAGGGGGCATGGATCGTTGAGATCAGGTCGATAGCGCCGTGAGCACTAGCAATGAAGGCATCCACCTCGAGAGATGGAAACTGGCGGGTGAGCTTTGATAAAGCTTCAAATACATCAGGGGTTGGTGGACATTTCTTCGGCGCAAATGGCTTACGGGCGGCATTCTCAATATCTGCTCGCTTTGCGGGAATACCTACCTCGGTGAGCAGTTCGGCAAATTCCCCATTGGAGATTGCCTGTTGCTGCCAGACCAAGCCTGCCTTTGAATGCCGCCAGGCTGCTCCCAAAGATTGGCGAAGGCGTTTCAGATCACCGCCATCACGCCGCATATATTTGCTATCGGCTTTCCCCAATGAAGACTGGGACATGACGTAAGTCGCAAACTGTCGATAGTCGGCAAGAGACTTCAGGCAGAACGGCGTCTGGATGGCAAACTCCTCCCAGTAACGTCGCATCAGAATGAACTCATCGACCGTAGTCCAAGGCTCGGTTGAAAATGCCACATGGTCAGGCGTTTTGGATTGAACTGCCGAACGAGGTTTGCGCTTCCAGTCGAACTCCATACTGAGACGCTTGGTTAGGCTTTTATCGACAAGGTCCGCATTGAAAGTGACAATATCTCTGACCCCGGTTTTAAGCCGCAAGGTAACCTGATCATCGGGCGAGCGGTTAAGGAACAGACGGACTATCTCAGCATTTTCTAGCGCAGTATCCTCGATGAATTCAGGCAGGCGAATGCCACCTTTGGCGAGTACCACATTTTTTGAACCGCCATTGGGATCGGCTCCTGGTTTGATTGTCGCCTGACCTCTCGTGCGCCAACCTAGCGGTTGGCGCACGCTGTGCTTGATCTCAAGTACGGTGGGATCACCAGTCAGCATAGCCCTGCTTTGGCGGTACAGCGCAATGATCTGACCATTTGATGCTGCATCGATCTGTGCTTGCGAGGCATTCGTCAAAAAGCCATCGGTTGTGCAACTGAACACGCAAACATCTTCGGGCAATCCATTCATAATCTCGCCCAGGGCTGCCCTTACGAATGAGGTTATAAATGAAGCGAAATATGGATTGGTGATCTTGGACGGGGGAAGGGGCTTTGTAGTGCGGTCTCTCAGATCAAATACACGCTTCTCCCGCAAGCCCTGTGCAGTCTTGCCATAGGAAGCGTTGCTCAGTTCCTTCCAGAACAGATTTTCAAGCGAGCCTTTTGGGAATGACGTCCGTTTACCGATGCAATCTGCGATAAAGTCGCCAAACACAGCCTCATCCGTTCCATATGGAACGACCACACCATGTCTGATCTTAAGTTTAGCTCCCAAAGAATGCGCCAAAGCAATTTCAGGAGCAGCGCAATCGCTGACACCTTTGCGGGGGAATACTAACCCATTGTCGGTTCGCACAGGCATGGTCGGAAACCGAACATGTTCAGGGAACTCAAATTCAACATGGGCAACGCCTAGCGTGTCCGGTTGGAAATCAGCGATGCGGGTTGTGACGAATATACGCTTCCAGTCAGGTTTACGGATCAGTGCCATGGCTGTCGGGTAAGCGCTCGATAGATCGTAATCGGTCCAATCATCCTCAAAGGCAGGTCCAAACCAGAACTGCTCATTTCGTCCACCATGATAACATTCGGTAGCAAGCGGGATGTGCCAAGAGACCTCTTGCAGATCGACAACCCGTTTACGGTTCTCGAAATAGCCCAGACGTTTGTTAAACTGCCTTTCCCAGACAATCTCCTTGCCGAGAACAGCGTGCGGATGGGACTTTCCAGATAGCTCCCATGACTTCCACAACAGATCGACGCCAATGGAGGTTAAAGTAGCGGGTAATTTCACCTTGCCGAGCAAGGTTTTGCTCTGTTCAATGACACGGTCAGCGTAGCGAACGCAGATCACAGCATCATTGAGGGCATATTGTTCGAAAAGCTGCGGCTTTTCAGCCAGGAGAAGGTCCATATTCTCCTTATAGAATTGATCCTTGGCTGGATCAGGATCGAGATCAATCTTAGGTTGCCCGACAAGTTCGCCCAGCGCCTTCAAGCCTTTCGATGCAGCGGGCGTAAGCAGCATCGTATCTCGCAGAAGAACTTTCAATGGCACCATATTGCCATCCGCACATGGGATATTGATAGCTATGTGACCGTCAATCGACAGGAACGTGTTGCGCACGCTCGACATCATCTGTGTTAGGTTCTGGAAGTCAGAAAAGGCGGGAACATCGGCTCGAGTGAAATGCCCGACCAGATAGATCATCTGCGGGACTGCCTTTACGGCACCTGTCGCAATGCCTTGTGATATGGCGAACGTCAGAAGGTCGGTAAGAGACAGGCGGTTGTCGATGGAGCCGTCTTCTGGATAACAGATGTCGCCCCATTCTGAACAATCGGACAAGTTGGCGTCGTAAAGCTTACAATGAACCTGATAGGAAAGAATCCTATTGCGTCCAAGACCAGATTCTAAGCCTTCCCTATCAAATGAATTTGATGGCGTCTTGTATTCTGTATCAAATCCAATTACGAGAAATGGTAATCCTCTAGAGTTTACGCCTCCGTAAAAGTTACTACTCTCCACCCATATAGGACTTTTACTGAGCATCTAATTTTTTCGTTTATTGCCTGAGTAATATTCTAAACTCATCTTGGCTTTCTCAATAACTTTCTTATCTTCGAAAAAATCTTCGTGCTTTAAAATTATCCTCTCGAAAGAATAATCTGGTAGATCGTTGTCAATCAAATAGGTCTTTCCGACAGTCAGTCGACCACGGCGCACACTTTTAGCTACAGCTTGAATAATGCCAACATTGTGGATGGCGTTTCTCGTCCGAGTTGAACAGAATTTTCGACCCTTTTCCTCTCGCCTCATCAGTTCATACTCGATGAGGCATCGCCACAGATCTGCTTCAATTTGGTTGGATCGATCATACTCTTCGACTGCGAGCTTGAGTTCAATGTATCTCTCTCTCGCAGATTTGTATCGCTCGTCGACGGTGGCTCTTTGTGCCGGGTCATGAAGATAGCTTTTACAGTTCTTCATGCACGTGAAGATTTTGTCGGGGATGCCCGTCTCCAACATACTATTGAACTTTTCTTTATCCATCAGGGTGGGTCGTTTTGAAGTCATCGCAGAGCTCTCAAGACAAATTATGAAATTCAGTAATAATACTATAAAATGCGGAGAATGACTTAGGATGGTTGGGCTATGATTAGGTGATCACATTCAATTTCTTCCTGGGTTTCAACCAGGTATCGGAAATAAAAATGGCCATTATATTTTAGTTTTCGGTTGTCGAAATCAGAAATATCCCATTGCTGATGCACGACTTTATTGTCTACGCTTTCGGCCTCTTCGAGAAAAATTTGATAGACATTTTCAATCAGATTAGGGGCTATAAAATTCTCGCCGTACGAGATTTCGCGAGTTTCCGCCGACAACTGCAGACAAATATCTGACATGCTACCGTTCAACGAATTTCCGTTGGTTAAGTTGATGAAGTCATCATCAGTCACCTCAAAATCACGTTCAGATGTTTGATTGTGGTCGAGATCGCCGACTTGAATGTTGGTTGAACCGTCAGATGCCGAAACCCATTCTGAACTTATATACCCGATAGTCAGAATAATCCTGTTCATGCTGTATAAGTCCTTCGAAGCCTTGCATCAATCGAGCGAACGTTGCGCAGAGGACCGGACGCTAGCATCAGGGTCTGAAAGGAGCTTTTTCAGAAACTTTTTTGGCGCGCCCCAACTGCCAGCCAAGGCGTTCCTGACATCTGGGTCGGCATGCTCGCAAATTTCGATTGCAACCTCGTTGACATCCGCGTTGCTGTATTCGCTAATGTTGCCTGCTATAGTCTTAGCACATTCAATATCGGCTCTGATATATTCCAATAAAATTTCAGTGGAGGCCCATTCCCGGAATGAGCTTTGACTGCATATTCTGCGGCGCACGTCAATTGAGGCGTCCTGCGAAAGGAGCTCAACGGTATCTTCATTGAGGTGGTCTTTGTAGGCAATCTCCGATCGCACCTCGGAAGAAGAGGATTTTGCAATATGACCAAATATGGACTTGTTTTCGGCAACATCCGGAATGCGTCCGGCAAGGGCGCTGACGCATTCAGAACCTAGATATTCCTGGATTACCGCAGCCCCATCGATCTCAATTGTCAGTTTGAATTGCACAGTTGTCATTTCTAGTCCTCCCATTGAAAGTCGCTTTATACAAAAGTGGCGTTAGATGGTTGCGTCGAGAAACCCTCAGCAGCTACCCTAGGTCAGTTGTTGGTTAACGACATGATGTTGTCGTGGATCGGCTGATACTTCAGTTTTAAATCTTTGCCGCTGTAGAATTCGAGCAGATCGGTCCTGCTCAGTGTGCCGGTTTCCAGAAACTTCTTCAGGTAAGCTCGGCAGAATTCGAGCGAAAGACAGCCTTGCTCCAGACGGCTGAGAACTTCCTGGGACTTCTTAATCCCATCTTCTACCAGACCGCGAATATCGGCTAGGCGATTGGCGTCAGCAATGATCCGATCCATGAGGATCAGCAGCAAATCATGTTCTACTTCCAATGACGGGTTGGCGGCAGCTAGGTCGCGCGCGAGTAAATAGGCGATACCCAGATTCACGTAATCACTTCGAAGACTGTCGACGATCACGATAAAACCATATTTGGGTCGGAATGAAATATTTCCGATGGTCTTCAAAAGCGCCGGGGCCACTGAGGATTTATCGAAAACGATAATTGCCTGATCGCATTCACGGTTAGCTTGAGCTTCTATGAGCTGGCTCAGAGCAGTATCGAATTTGTTACCGTACCAATCAACGTCTTCAACCTCGCCAAGACGGATCGATTTGTCGAATTTGCACTCGATGACGACCTTTCGGCCTGCGTTACCATTTACATGGCAGAGAAGATCACCGGTCTTGTTTTTGGGAATCGAGCCTGCGCTGTTCCCAGTGAGTTCGATCTCGTCTGAGTGGTCATTTTCGGCGACCAGTTTGGTCAGATATTCGTGGATATGGAGCTCAGCTTCGGCGCCCTTAACTGTGCTCTTGGCGAAGAGCTCAGCTTTCATCTCGTACATCATTTTCAGGGTTTCAAGTTCGGTGCCCAGCTCGTTGTTGGTGCGTGCCATGAACGCGGCAAGCCTGTCTTGTTTCAGGGCTAAAACGCCAATGTAAAAGGCTTTGATGAACTCGGCATCGCGTTGGTCAGCTGGAAGTCGATCGAAATGCTCAAAGGCTAGATCGTTTTCAATTTCAAGCTTAGATACTTCTATCCTGCGAAGCCCTTGGTTTAATTTGATATGTGCCATGTAACCTCCCGTTACAATTGGTTACGGAAATGGGCATGGCGAACAATATTTAAAAACAGCGCAATTTTAGCGGCGCAAAAGGTGCCACGAGGTTCCTGTATGATGGCGATGAGCTAGTTGCCGAATAGGATGGCGCGGGCGGCATGCTGCGCCGCTATGTCCACGGCACCGGCGTCGACGACCCGTTGGCGGTGTTCGAGGGCAGTGGCGTGGCCGATAGCGCCGCTCGGCTCGTTAAGACCAACCATCAGGGCAGTGTCGTTGCCTTAACTGACTGGAACGGCAATTTGCTCTCGAAAAACAGCTATGACGACTGGGGCATACCAGGCAGCGCCAACGCAGCCGTCTCCGCAGGCGGTAGGTTCAGCTGCACCGGACAGGCTTGGATCCCCGAGCTTGGTATGTATCATTACAAGGCCCGCATCTACTCGCCCACGCTGGGAAGGTTTCTGCAGACCGATCCCATTGGGTATAAGGATCAGATCAATCTCTACGCCTATGTCGGGAATGATCCGGTCAATATGACTGATTCGACAGGCAAATGTCGCGATCTGGATAAGGCAGGAGAGTGCGTGATTATAAATAAGGCTGGGGAGAAGGGCCTTGAAACCCAAGCTACGGTCTCCAAACAGGTCAACGCTTTAGATAAAGGCATCAGGGCATTAGATCCGAAGGCTAAGTTGAGCGTGACATTCGACAAGGGCAAAACGACCCAGACGATGACTGGCAAGGAGGTGCAGAAACTGTGGGCGAAGATGCGCTATGATCCACTTGGGCGGCTGTATGAGACATCGGGTGGCGGCAGGTTCTGCGACGCTTGGCTATGATGGGCGCGGCAATCTGAATGCCAGCGGCAGCACGGCCTATGCCTATACTACCTAAAACAGACTTGCGATGGTCACGCCGACAGGTGCCGGCACGACGCTGCGCTATGATCTGGGCGGACGGCTTTGGCAGGTGGTGCAGGGAGCGAACACAACGCGGTTCGTCTATGTCGTGCAGCACATTCAAAACATAAATTTGTATGATAATTTTTTATCAAAAATAATAACTAATTTTTATGGCGTTTTCTAAGTTCTTTATTGAAAGGAAAAGGATTTAAAATTTCTTTAATTGCCTGTTCATCTCCAAGACTTGCAGCTTTTTTGAGCCAAAAAAAATATTGTTTTAAATTACTAATTTTCTCATAGTGCCTAGCCAGATTTAACATAGACACGGTTAGCCCATTTTTCGCAGCTTTGCGATATAGCTTTAATGCTTCATCCACATTTTCTTCGTTATTATATAACTCATAGGCCAGCGCGTGCATAGCCATATCATTCCCTTGGTATACTGCAATTTCTAAAAAGTGTCGCGCACTGATACTGTCTCCTGCTTCATCTAGTTCGAGATACTTTAGATACGTAACTTGAGAGTTTTGATAATTTTTATTCATGGTGACCTGATCCTCAGCTTTCCCTTCATGACTGATTGAAGTCAGGCCTGAAGGAAGGGGATATTTCCAACATTAAGCGATAAACGTGGGCTTATCGGACACGACAACAAAGCGGACGTTAGCCTAACTTAAATGTTGGCCGCTTCTCACTGCTCCATACCAAAACAATAGCGCCATCAACGCCGCAATTGGGGAAAAGAAAGCAAGCACAAGCATCCGGCCACCATCTCGTAAAGAAAATTGTTCGAAGGGAGAACTGTCGTGTGGCAATGGAGGAAGTGGAGGACTTTCCATAGTCGTGAACAGGATCACGACAATGATCAAAGCCATTAAGAACCCAAACACATAGTGCGCCCAACTCTGCCATCCAAACCGGCGCAGAATGAAGTGCGTCGGCAATCCCGCTACAAACATAAACCCATAGCTGCAGGCCGCTGAAACACCGACGCTAAACACCGCATCGGTCCAGCCGAAGCTGGGTTCTACAAGCCCAATCAGGAGTAAGAGGAAGAACGGTATTGGCGCGATGAGAGCCGCCCGTATCGAGATCGTCATGTCATACCCTTATCCATTAAGCCGAAAAACATAAGCTCGGCGCAGGAAAAGTCATGAGCATTTTATGAGCATTGTCGTGGACAGCTTATTTCCGCTAGCCACAACCTTGCGGACATTCTTCAGTGGTCGTCGTGTATGATCTGACTGGCAGCGTATGTCTCGAGTAAATCGGCCTCTCGAGCCTGACTGGCTATGTGGAGCACTAAGGTATTAGAGAGTTCGACGGTTGAGTGGTATGCGCACTGCCCAGCAAACCACATTGCCTCGGATAGTGGTTCGTCCGTGTGCCAAGTCGTCATTACAAACCTATCCTCCGGAATGTTTCCGTCGAACTCTTCGACGTTGAGCCAATCCACGGTATCGTGCCATTTTTCGCACTCAGTGCCCCATGCGACAACATACAGGCATCCGCTTTTTAATAGCCATTCCGTAACGCGCTTGCACCATTCTTGCGTAACCTCGGCTTCTGAAACGATAATCACCCGAAATGGTTCGTGCAACAGCTGCGGCGGAGTCTGATCAGGGGCTAAATGGACATACAGAAGTGCCATAGCATTATTGTATACGGTCCGCGCCTGTTCGCAACGAAACAATGTCCGCTTCCCACCCAAAAGCGGCCATTCAGGCTACCATTTCACTTCCTCGTTAGCTGCCCTTGGCCAAGGGCAGCTTTGAGGGCATTCGCAACAAAAGCAGACTGTCAGGACACGACCCAGTAGCCGCCAATGGCTTGTCGGTGTATATCAACTGAATGCGTGCCTTGTTCGCCTCATTCATCTTGCTCTTTGCTACAAGCTGCGCGCCAGACAGCAGCGAAGGGAAGCACGAGCGGCTCGAGATGCGGCTTTCTGGCTGGTCTTCCCTCGACGTTGTGATCGATGCAGAAGGTAATGGAACCTACAAGGATAGCGAAACACATCCTGACGGGACTAAGGGTGGTTTCAAACTCACTCGAGTCGAACTGCTTGAACTGCTTGCAAAACTGCAGCCATATCGCAAGCAAGCGGTGCCATTCTCTGAAGAGAGTGCGATGAGGTTCATCGAGCAAGTCTGCCCGAAAGGCGTACCCGAAGTTGCGGACGCAGGCGCTTTCTATGTGCGCTGGCAATCAGCCGACGACGATGTCCATTATCTTGCGGATTTCGGCTGCGACCACGAGCGATTGGCAGATAGGAATGGCGAACTGCGCGAAATCGTCGAAGGTCTTCCCATACCCTCAGTTCGGTGATCGACTTGTCCGGAATCCACAACATTTGAGCCGTCTGATTGAGCGATTGGCGACACTGAAAGCGGACCCTCAGGAATCGACAACATTGCGGACCTCCGAGACTAGGAGATGGTTCTGCGAATTAAAATATCTCAACTGATAACCTGACAAATTTGCAGGCAGCTCAATCTTTAAGAAATTTCGCTCCGCACACCTTGCAATCGTCTAAAACGGTAGGGGATACAGGTACTTTGCGTCCTATTATACGATCGTCCCACAACGGAGTTTTACACACTTGGCAACGATAAATATTCAATGCCATAATTACGGGCACCGCAATCAACATGGAATAAGCCGACTTAAGCAACCAAACCTCCAATAATGGCGTAAAACTAAGCATTTGCGCCAGTATTAAATGGGTTTTAGCTGTCGCCCGGTGCATCGATTAACATCCTAAATCATTAACTGTCGGACCAATGCAGCGTTTAATGCCCGCTTTCCACAACAAAGCCGCCATTCAGGCTACTATTTCACTTCCTCATTAACTGCCCTTGGTTCATCAGGTAAACGAAAGGCAGCTTTGAGGGAGTTCGCAACAAAAGCTGCCTGTCAGCACACGACAACGTTGCGGACATTCGCGATCAATGCGACATTAGTCGGATGCGAAGTTTTGCAACTACCATTCTGTTCCTTCTATTGTTGGGATGTAACGAACAGCTTGATGAATCATATTCAACCTATTCAGATGCAAAGCGCGCTGGAGCAGTGGAAAGAGGGTGGATTCCTCCCTTCGTGCCTACAAGCGCTCGCGATCTGGAAGATTCGCACGATCTCGATACTAACCGTCAAACGCTTCGTTTCACAATTCCACCCTCAGCGGTCCCTGATATGGTCTCAGGTCTGGGCGTCATTTCGGCTGAAGACAAATCGGATGCATCAGAGCTAATCGATCAGTTTGCACTTACTACTGCAGCCAAAGTCTATGTTGTCTGTTCGGAGCATCCGAACGGCGCACTCGCAGTCGATGCGGAGAATGGCCGCGCTGTATTTTCAACGACAGTTGATTGGGTTGACGATGACTGCGGATGAGGCAGAATGATTACTCGATCCTTGTCCGCTAACCACAACATTCTTGTCACCGAAAAACACTTGCCGCCACTCTAAAACTTGCCTTTGGTTCAGCCTGAACCGGTGCCGAGACGTAAAGTCCAGTCGGTTTGCCATCGGATGTCGTCAGCAACGTTCCAGAGGTCACATAGTCGCTTACTAGCTAAGTGTCCCCATCTCAGCAACAAACGACGTCACGGCCCTCTTAAACCTCAAGGATGGAGCGGCCATGGCTTAAGCCGCGTAGAGGTGCTTCAGGTCAACCTCGGGATACCGAATGCTCTCAATGCAAGGCTGGAGGGTCTCAAGTGAATACCGCCCTTCACCATATCCACTGCTCACCTTATCCGTTTTTGCGCGACCTGCCAGCTCTTGACCGATAGGCGTGCCTTGCAGGTTAGCGCGGCGCAGAGCGTCTTCGAAGTTATTGCGGAAACTGTGCATTCCAATCTTCGTCCCATGGATGCTGCCGCGCGATTGATACATACCTTAAAGCACGATAGAAATTTGTAACTCGCCAGGAAAGTCAATCTCAATGACCGTCGATAGAGCCAAAAATCTACCTTTACGGGGTGACGTAGAAATTGAGAACCTCGCGTTCCAAGCCGTTGAAGTCGGAAACTACCAAGAGGCACGGCTATTGCTTGAGCCACTTATTGATCGAGAATCAGAATACGCATTAATGACATTGGGATGGATGCATGAGAATGGAAAGAGCGTGCCTGTCGACATAAAGCTAGCAGAATCACTGTATCGGCGCGCTATTGGAAATGGATGTTTGGAAGCATAT
>Ga0078894_10001480_pt1 | contig 17472 bp, 20 predicted proteins | sample LauGreSu1BDMLBSD_2_FD_67506 | JGI IMG/M metagenome (GOLD analysis project Ga0078894, IMG submission 67506) | Freshwater lake microbial communities from Lake Michigan, USA - Su13.BD.MLB.SD (version 4) (version 4) | ecosystem: Environmental > Aquatic > Freshwater > Lake | place: Lake Michigan... | reverse complement strand
GCCGATGTCCTGTTGTCCCCCGTGTCCCCCAGATACGCGCCCCACCACCCAAACGTCCCGATGCTCAGGATCTTGTGCTTGCACGCCGCGATAACCGCCATGTCGAACGAGGGGTCCTCGCTCATTAGCGTGTGCATTCCAGAGAACTCCGGTTGAGCCTGGACCCACGCTGGGTCGTCGGTGGCGATCACAAACGTTTGGAGGTCTTGAGGAAAAAGTTGTGTCAGCATAGAAATGGATAGAGTGTAGTAGCTCAAGGGGGGTACAACATTCCCTATATCCCACAGTTTATCTCCTCTTCTGATGTGTATGGCAACTGTGATGTTCCTGGAAATAACCCAGCGTCTGGCCATGGAAGCTGCACGTAACTTGAAGGGTATGGGTAACTCTGCATCGAAGAATTTGTATGACTGGAGCATGCCTTTCACAAGGATGTGGGGGTTGTCAGATGAAACGAATGTGTCCTGGTATTTGGCGAAATTTCCATTGTCACTAATGAAATGGTATGGACTGAAAAACCATGAAATTTGATCTGTCCAACCAGTATTGTCGCACTTTGTAGGCGCAGGTACTAGCCATTGAATATAGTGATGATATGTGTCCCAACGGCCAGTCGTGTCCACCCAACACCAATTCGCGTTTCTAGCCTTTGCTATTCCATGGCTTGATGCCATTGCCCATAATTGATTCCCAAGTTGCCCTTCCAGGATTACCCCCACCCATTTACCCTGTAAGCCGTGCATCAACGGGAACACCTCGAAAAAATGCAGACTTCCCAGTAAGCACACTGCACAAAGCGTGAAAAACACGAGACACTGAGTTGTGGATGTGGTTCCTGCCATGGGTTCTGTTGATTCAAGATGCCCCATAGTGCTGTTTTATAAGCACCGCTCATGAAAAACACGTAACTATCAGGCCCCATTCAGTTAAAACCTAGCTGTGAAGTAATTTACAAGGTACCAGCCATGCACTCCCGCTGCCCGAGCAAGCACTGCCACATGGTGAACCACGGGTTTTCCCAAGCGCGAGCACGAGGATCAAGCAGAGCGCATGCCTCGTGGTGTTCCGTGCACAGGGTGTTCATGAGGTTCTGATCCTTGCCCACAAACCACTTCCTCTCCACGTACTCCCGAAATACCTGATAATACAAATCGACCCACGCGTCAATCACCCGTCGATGTCCCCCAAACATGTTCCCAGCGATGCGATCTCGCCCCGTGGTGTAATGATACCCGCCGTTTATCTCCTCCACCGGGAAGTTCCGGATCAGCAGGAAATTCATCACACTATCATCCATAGCAGGTACCACATCCCGTGCACTGCCAGTTGCCGCAGTGTAAGAGTGTGGCATACTTATCCACCCCCCCTTACTGCCACCGCTCGAAGGCGAGACCCGCATATAACCGGCGTCTATCCAGAAGAACCAATCCGATTGAAACGGGTTCATCCGTGCAGCCTCCTTTAGAAACCATGGCTTGAGATTCCACGTCAGGTACAGCTGATAGCTTCGATGAATCCTGGCCTCCGGATCATGGTGCCACTGCTCCCGCCAAAAGCACGAACTCCTGTTCAACACCCTCCCTTCATGGCATATGTCCGTGTGCACAAGGACCTGGTCGTCAACATGCCATAAGTCAGGGGAATCAGTGAACACGAGCAAACACATCCCCCGCAAATTCCGTATCCATGCTTTGTATTCCTCAGGGTCGTGCTTGGAGGGGATCCTGAAGTATTGGGTGACAAAAGTCGTGGGACACACTGGTCTACTGGCATTCACCGCAACCACATGCTCTGGAGGGGTGAAGGGTGGACCCATGTCACACAGGGGGCTCTCCTGCTCTTTTTCCCCTAACCCCCTGTACACTTCCACACATACTACCGCAATCGTTACCGTAAGACACACGCACTGAAGGAAGTGGAAAGAACTCATGGTTCGTGCCCGGATATTCATAGTCGTCAGATACCTAGACATACTCCAAATCTACACACATCCCAAAAATGGAAGTTTAATAACAGCGCGCAATGGGATACAGGCACAACGCCTTGAAAGCATCCCTTCGGAGCAGCAGCTTCAGGCAGGACCAGGGACACCGTAAGAGACCGCCCCGACGTTCTTGCGTTTGAGGTCAGCGGTCAGCATGATTTCCGAGTAGCCCTCGTACACGATCACAAGCGAGTTAAACTTGAAACGGCGCTTGTGATCCCCAATCTTCATCGAGACCGTTGGAAAATGGTATACGAGCACCCCCTCCCCCCCAAACTGGTTGGAAATACTGGGGGCAAGCTTCAACAGGAGCGGACCAATATTATCCGCGTCAAGGCCATTGGACTGGTATTCCTCGATGTTTTCCCCTTCCAGAGACACCCCACACCCCACCACCTGCTTGTAATCACCCGCCGGGGTAACAACCATGGCGTTACCGTCCGGGTACCACTTCAGAGTTGCAGGAACCTCTTCCTTGAACTCCCAGAGCCCTGGATACTGGTCCATGTCAACATAAGTGGAAGCGGACTTGGCAACGGAAGACATAATCTCACACGTGGAAATACTGAGAGTTCAAGAGACCTAATTATTTGCCTTTTAATACACATCGAGAGTAGCACTTTTGCCGAGTTCGTCATCTTGTTGGCTGTGTCCTTTTAGAAAGGGACGTGACCCATAATTATTAAAAAATCTATTTCGGGAGGAATGGAATACTATTTAATAGGGTGGTAACGACACTTCCCGATCGGAAATCGCGTTTAGCACGCATTCTCGTTAAGCATGTCCAACCCCTACCCCCACTGGATCGATAAGGCAGAGGAGGAATTGACTAAATCCTATCAGGAAGGCACGATCAATTACGCCTTTATCGGGAATGTCATGGATGCAGCCAAGGAGGCCGCAATTCAGGAGAAAAAGATCTTGGAGGTTGACCTTGGCATGTGCAATCATGAGTTGGCAGTTGCCAGGGACGATCTTAACTGGTATCGCGAGCAACACGCGCTGCTTCTTCACAGGTTGTCGCAGACAGGCCAAGCGCTTGCTGCAAAGCAGAACGAACTGTTGTCAACCACGGCCATTCTCGGCGCTACCCTGCCATTGGTTGGTGCATCTGGCGCTACCGTGCCCCAGGGAAAGTATGATGAGCTTGAGAACAAGTATTTCGATACCAGGGCCGCATTTCAGATGATGAGCGACGAAAATCGTGCCCTCAAGATCGAGTGCGAGACATACAAGAAGGATTTGGGGCCGTTACGTCGTGATAACGAACGCCTCAACAAAGAACTCCGTGCCTCCAAGGCTGCCAAGGAGGGGACCAGCAGCAACCCGTGAAGCGCTGGCACTTCTCCCCCTTCCTCTGTGATCTTCATGATCCCTAAGGGCGACCGTGTGATTTTTAATAAATTACATCATGCCCGTTATTCCAGTCTCCTCGTGCGCTCCCGCATGCTGCAAAATCTTGTAGATCATGTGTACTCCTGTAAATAAGTTGCACTGTCACCCCTACCGCCCTGATGACTGAACCCACGCTTGGTAACGCGGACCACACCAGCGTAAAGTCGAGAAACCCCCCCCAGTTGCACGCTGTCAATGCAATCCGAGTAATAGCAGAGTATTTTGTCGTTAGGCATCACATATTACCCACTCGTCTCCAGAAGGGGGACTATAATGAGCAAGCACACGGTCCCATAGGCGTGGATATTATGAGCTTCTTCTTTGTGCTCAGCGGCTTCGTGTTGATGTACTCGTTCGAGCGCACGGATTTCTCAACTTGGCAGTCCAAACGGGAGTTTATCTCGGGTAGAGTCACCAAGCTTTACCCCATTTTCCTGCTCAACTGGATGTTCTCTGTACCAAAGCGCATTATCGACCCTGAGCCAGCGGAACAGACCTGTTGGACATATCATCTCTGCCCCGTGCTGCAACTGGTCATGCTAGACAGTTGGTTTGGGTGTGGCTACAATTTCACACTGAATGGAATATCATGGTTTCTCTCCTGTCTCTTTTGGATGTGGTTTGTGTTTCCATTCATAAAAGACCATCTCATCACGTATGTGTTTCGTGACTCGTACATTTGGCCGAAACTCGTGCTCATGAACATAGTATGGGGCCTGGCGTTTGTATTGCTATGGGATTACGATATCTACACGGTAGCACCCTTCCCTCTTTTACGCTTCGGGGAATTCTTGATAGGATGTGGTGCAGCATTAGCACCCGAGTCCTGGGTCATAACAGGCAAAAGATACTGGATCCCTTTCACAGTAGTCATAATACTCTACAATCTAGAACGCACAGAGCATGGCATGTTCTGGCTGTGTCTACGGGAAGATGCCGCTCATTCCGACTGCTCCCTGTGGCGGGCAGGCCAGAAGCAATTTGACGATGTCAGGACTCCGTGCATTACTGTGCTGGAGAAGATTGTCAACAAGTATGCAGTGGTGTGGGCCTGTTTAATCCACGGCATTGCGCGAGACGAACTTTCCTTCTTGACTGCAAGTGCTGATCCGACCAACCCCTCAGCCCGAAGGCACTGGACCATGCGAGTTCTTCACACTGACGTGTTCAAGTTTCTGAGCAAATTCTCGCCAACACTCTACTTATCACATCTCTCCATGTATTACGCTGTTATTTTCCTTGGACAGCACTTCATGGGATGGGAGAAGAACAAGTGGAGAGATGACACCCTTCTGTTTGTTGTCTACGTGGCATGTTACAGCTTGCAGAACGCGCTCATCTGGGTCCTTGACCGATTGTCCCAACTCTATTCACACCAGCCCACGAGGAAAGGGGGGGAAGATCACGAGCCTCTGGTGGTAAATGACACAAGGGCGTGAGCAACTACAGCAGATCTTTCCCCTCCATCGTCCCGTAGTTCGTGCGTGCCAAGCGTGCCGCAGGGAATGGGGGATTTGACTTGCCAGATGAATCAGACTCGGGACTTACTTGTTCAGCTATTGTCAATCCCATAACAATACCGAATATGAATAAACTAACTACCAGGATTGGCAAGTGTACAAAAAGTAAAGGCATACTCCATGCAAACCCGTTAAGTTCCCTTCTCAAGATTATGCATGTCCAACACGTGTTCCAAAGACATAACAGCGCACCTATACCAGTCCAGATACTACGAATCTCCATGACCATGCTGGCTAATTTCTGGAATGCACGGTATGCAAGGTTCTACTGATATAGCAGACACCCCCTGGTCCATGCATTTCAAACGCCAGCAGCCGAGATGGCGCTGGCCACCACACATGCCACCACCCAGGTTTCGTGATTGCATATGTCCTTGAGTTGAAAGGGAGCACATGCACATCTCTCATCCTCGAAACGGGAGTTCCTATGAATGACAGCGTGGTGACACAGCAGGGTGAAGGCCAATATGACAGCAGCCACCGGGAACCACCCAGTCCCTGCGAGCACACTAGCCGAGACCAGTGCCTGCACTATCAAGCACATATTCGCAAAGACCACGTACAGTTGCGCGGTTCTCTCGTCCTCTGCGCCATCCAACAGCTTCACCCGTGTCTGCAAGTATCCCAGTAATAGGATAAGAACAAAGTTGATGCCAAAGTATATCCACAGTACGGCCCACATTGCATACACACACTCTATCTAAACCTAGCTTTATACCGACAAGACACGATTGACGCAGGTTCATTACAAGCAACGTGAACAGCTTTCACACCAAGGATTTACTTCAGTCGCGACGAGCAGGGCGATAAGGTCGCGCAGGACCGGGTGGGAGCCTCGCGCACACCACATCCAATGTGCGTGACTCGTCAGCAAAGTTGGTCTCTTGAATAATTCCAGCACGGCGGAGAATGTTGTTCCATGCCGCAGCAAAATCCGGTGAAGCAACACCCCGCACCCAATCTTCAGTGGTGCGGTAATCAGTCAACGATGCAATGGGTGTCTGGACAGTTCCAAAGTTATGGTGTGCTCGTGCGTTTGCCCATGCAGCGGCAGTCACAAGGTTACCGATCATCACATGCATGTCAACAGAAAAAGGACGATAAATCGCCACATCGAGAACAGATGGCGGTGGATCAGCTGATGCCTCAGGGGATGGCGCATCCGCAGTAGCCTCGGGCGGCTCGGGTGAAGGACGATCCATGAGGGTGACGGGCTCAAACGGCTCGAACATGGAAGAATTGTCCATGATCTCCGTGGCGTGGCACGATTTTCTAGGGATCCAAAACCCACCCTCCCGCTTATAAACCCCTCTGCTCCTATTTCGGGCGAAATTCTATCCACTGCTCCTATTTCGGGAGTCATATCCGAGTCACTCCGGGAATCTCTTGAAAATGACTCGGATAAAGGGTATATAAACCGACATCCACCCGCATTCTCCACGCTTGATCTAGCCACACACGCTCTCAAGAATGACCTCTACTACCTTACCCACCCGGAGGACCTGCTGGAAGTGCCAACTGTATCCAGAAGGCAACATGGACGCCCGTGCTGTTCCGATGATCCAGCGGACCCTGGGCGATCCGATTGTGTATCCACCCCCTTTCGTTATGGCTCATGCTGTTGCAGAAGCTCTCGAAGCCGAGCGCCATCTCGTCGCCAAGAACAGGGCTTGTGAGATGGATCTTAAGGAGACTCGTGAGGAGCTCGAGTCCACCCGCAAGGAGCTCGAGGAGACTCGTAAGGAGCTGGAGGACACCCGCAAGCAGTTGGAGCTGCTCAGGCTCTCCAGCGGGGTCTAGATCGCTTCCGGTCCCTCCTGCGCTTTCCGAAGCGCCTCACATCCGGACCACGCCGCTCTAGTGGCGAATGTTTCAATAAACGATCCGTAAACCCATGACACTTGAAAATGACTCGGATTCACGTGCGATTCCCGCTATATAAACCCATCCTATTCATCCCCGCACCACTCGAACTAGCACACGCTATCGATTACCATGAACCAGAGTTATTCCCCCATCGTCGACGGCCTTCTCGATATGCTGGACAGTGCCAATGCACAGGACCCTGACGGCAGGCGGCTTGCAATCGAGATCGCCCAAAATATGGAGAGGGACAGTAAGGAGCATCACAAGCAAGAGATTCTTGTGTTGAAATGTAACGCCGAGAACAATGCCAAGACAATCGCTGAACTTACAACGGAGAACGTGGCCTTTCGTGAAATGTGCGAGGAACGTAACATTTTGAAAAATGAGAAGCTGGTGTCCGCCCTTACCGAGGAGAACATGGTGCTCCGTGAAAACTTCGCTGCCAAAGTGGAGGAGCTCAAGCGTCAGATCAAACGCCTTCAGGAGGATAACAAGGTGTACAGGTCTGCCTGTGTATCCGAAATTGCTGGGGAAGGTCCCAGTGCTGCCAAGCGCCCCCGCACCGATTCCCCGGATGGTTCCGGTGCCATGTCGTGATTCATGCACAGGCACCGCGATGCACGGTCTTTCCCACACCCATTCCCGAGTTGTTCCCGGTTGAATAAAGACCTTACCCTATACATCATCGCCCTCTCAGCCTGCGGGTTTCACTGCAAGCCCCCTAAATCCTCGTGGTGATACACGCCGTTCCTGTCGGGGAACCGGCCTATCTCTGCATGGGGAGACAAATCCAGATGTGCTTGTTTGTAGAGCCCCTTCATGCCCCTGCGCCACTCCAGATCGTGCATGGCGGCGTGGCTCGTACTAAAACTTTTGCGGTCGGAAATAGCCTCGTAGGTCAAGAATCCGGGCGTTCCAGATAGTGTCGAGAGGCGCAGGAGCTCATCCTTTCTCTCACCCATCTCGCTGGCCACTTTGTCGGGCAGCGTGGCGTATAGTGTCTCGAGCTGCTCGCTGGTCCATCTGGCAGGCGCATCCCCAGGCACCAGCTTGCACCCGGCGTCCACCAGCTCCTGTGCACGCTCCCACGAGGTGACAATAAGCAGCACGTTGAACTTCTTGGTCTGCTCACTCTCCTCGATGAGCTTCATCACCCACTCAAGTGTCTCGCCGCCAACGTTTTCCTTATCACGAAGGAACATGTCAAAGTGATCAATTATAATGGTTGTGTCTCGTGTGAAGAACTCCGACAAAGGCTTGTCAGTCATGTCTTCTGGAATTCCAATGGCATGTCTCAGCCTTTTCTCCGGTGGTTTCAACCAGCTGAACTCGAAGCCATTGAAATCAATCACCTGCTTCCCCGCCTCCTCCTGCAATCTCCAGGAAGCCTGTCTCGCTGCTGTGGACTTGCCCGACTCGTACACGCCCCAGTGCACGAACACTCCAGAGCTTTCCGTTTTCAACGTGTCGAACAGAGTCTCAACAAGCGGGTGATGGTAAGCCAGCACTCTCGGACTTTCAAGCTTGTGCCGCGCGCTGATCTGGCCAGCGACCCAGGCGACGCGCATAGTGGCCCAGACCTGCTCGAACATCTGCAAGTGTTCTCTTCAGAACACCATAGAATTTATATGAGGTGGACCAGAACAACACAATCAACATACATGCCACCTTGCATTAACGGTCTGTGGTGGATATGGACGCGCAAGCTCTATGTTTTCAACGGGACCAAGCACGTCGTGTATGTGCGTCTGAACGACTCAGGTCATTGGGCTGGCTTGGAAACAGGGGCAGGGAATATTTTTCCAGTCACCCTGGAGACCCGCATGGTCACACTAAGCTATTACACGGATACGCGCGATTTATTTAGTGTGTTCGTGCAAGACAATGGACACTGGACCACAAAACTGACACCCATGGTGCCGCCAAGCTGTTACACGAAAGATCGGCAGATGGGGGCGTGCAAACTGAAAAAAAATGCACGAATGCGTGCTGGCGGTGAACTCTTGGTAGACTAGAAATCTCTGTGCATGCAGGAGCCTACCCTGTCAGAGCTGGAATTCGCCCAGCATATATGTCGAGTATTGGACAGGAAACTAGAAAGAGATGGCATCACTGGCATAAACCTGGAGCAACGTGGAGGTGCACGCATCGTTGGCTATAAACTTCGGGAGTTCTACTGGATACGCACGGTGGACGCCATGGAGTGGATCCTGCACTGCTGCATGGGCGACGCTGCATTCATACAGGAGATAGAGGACGAGATTCCCATCCTATGCAAGTACTACAACGAGTTTATAGGGCCTGAAGACTGGAGTGAACACGATCACACAATGATGACAGTGCTAAACAAGTACGACAAGTTTAAGGCTGGTGGCTACGGAAACTTTGCAAGATTCATCACAACCACTACTCCAGCCGTTCCTCCTCTTTCTCCACAGGAACAACCGTGAATAAAACCCCTTGCTGCTTGAACCTTTCCACCGCCTTGTCGCGCACCGCCTTGAGTTTCTCGATACTCTCGATTGTCTCCTTGATAGCTTCATGCAGCTCGCTCGTGTCGTGCCCAGCAGTCTCGAGAGTCATTTTTAGCGCATCAAACTGTTGTATACCATCGCAGAACGGGCAGTAGCAGCTTCCCCTGGTCAATGCATCCACTCTTGTCTGGATAAACTGTGTCAATACGTGTTCTCTTGTGGATGCCATGCATTCAACGCATGCTCTACTTACCAAATGATTAAATATCCACTGGTCAACCATCCCATCCCGCCAGCAATGTGGTCGCCATACTCTCGCAGAAACGGTCAAACGCCTCCTCGACATCGGCAGGACACGTGCCATCCCCAGGCGTGATCAGGAAATCCGCGACTATGCGTGTCCCATTTTGATGAGTCCAGGTGACGTGGTAAGGCTGGGTGGCAGCAGTTTCTACCATGTCCACTGGATTACCTAATCTCACATGAGTGCTCGTGTTACCTGTCTATTATATCTACCGTTACTCTAGAGTAGCCTGTACCTACACGTACCCCAAGCACATCACACACACATAAACGTGTTTAATTTTCGACAAAAGCCCGAGCAACATCGCGCCCCGCCACCGGATAACCGAGGCTATCAGGGCAAGGCTTAGGCCGGGTCACTGAGACCGTCGCGTGGCTAATCGCGATTGACCATATGCACGCGAAAACCGGCCTCCCCTGGCACAGTCGGGCGATCGAAGCCAGACTTGATGTCCCAGTAGGTGCCAGGAATATCATGGCGAGTGAGCTGCTGACGGGTGATGACGCCAGCACTGTCACGCTCAATTGCGATATGAAACTCAGCCCCCGTGAGAGGATCCATCAGATTCTCAAAGATATCGATTTTACCCGGCGATCCAGGCTTCATTGGCTTAAGGTCACGACGAGCATCCGAAAGCCACTTGGCAACGTGGAGGGACGCTCCAGTCCATCCCCACTCCCCACTGTAAATCCATGCCTTGTTCGAGCGGGTAAGCATCTGTGAGTTCAACGAAAATCACTGGTTGACTTCAGTAGATCCAGAATCTTAAATACAACGCCACGCTTCTCGAAAATCGTGCCACGCGAGTGCAACGCAAGGTCTGTTCCGTCATTTATAGCCGGATTCTATTTCCGTCAAAATGAAGAGGCACACCTCTTCAAGAGAGCCAGCCCGTGGGACATGTGCAGCACATCAGGCTTTCTCAAACCTGTGTGATTAGGTAGGCGCCCACTAACCCTATCAGGAGCAATAAGCCATAGATTCTGAGGGCCATGTTCATTAACTGTATCATGTCAGAGTCCATTTGTCTGGACGCAAACACTGACACTTTTGTACTTTGAGGGTATGTGCAACTTCTAAACAGTGTGATACTATTACTACTGATACTCGCGAATATCCTTACCCTTGACAGCACACTCCAGTCTGGTCAGATCCTCTCCCACCATGTAAGGCCAGATAAACAGGGCAGCACAGGTCTGCCCCGTGATGCGCGCCATCTTATCCACGAGCAACATCTCCTTCATCTCATTGTCCAAAGTAATCTCATTCCAATATTTCTTTGTGCTCTGATAATTATAGGTCACGGAGCGCGTAAACCCATAGGCCAGAAAAGTCCTTACATACACCCGTCCAATCAGGCGCAGCGCTGGCTCTAAGCTCATAACTCCAATTTGTTCCAGACACACTCAGGCTCTATATACCCACCACTCCCTCCACGCTCCCACACACCATCACACAAACGTGTTTAATCAACCGGCTCAAACCCGCACAGAGGCGAGTGGACAGCAATAATGCTTCGTGAATTAGCCACAGCAAAAGCCAGTGATCACACTCGAAATCCAAAGACCACTTACATCCCTGCGATCTGGTCCACCAGTCCATCGACTTCTTCAGTCGTGACGGGCTCAAGAGTCATACCCGCAAATTTCTCCACTGTTTCGTTGCCGTCAGATAAGGTCAATCCATGACATTGCAGCAGACGCGTAAGCTCTTTCACAGCGTTCTTAGCCTGGTCCATATTAGTAAGATTCACAAAGAAACATCCCTTGTTGCTCCAGGTGAAGACGCTTGAAGTGTGGTCAGAGTTATATTTCATCTCGGCCTCATGAGACACGAATCCACAGAGGGCCGTGTGGGACATTGAAGAATACGTTGTCACATTTGCACCGGTGAATTCAAGTCCAGTTGCCCGATTACCCTTCTTCACAGTCTCGACAGAGAATTTGGACTTGATGACGTTTATCACATATCTTGCAAGATCATCCGACTGTCCGGGTACGCTCCCTCCCTTGGTATTCATGCTGAGGCAATAAATCTCTAGTTAACTGAGTTAAGTAGGTATGCTACAGGCTTTTTTGTGTCTTTAAATATAACATAGAACACTTCAAAAACACCACAAAGGACCTGTCAATCACACACAATCACACAAACGTGTTTAATCAATCGGCTCAGACCCGCACAGAGGCGAGTGTGACTACAATGGATGTGTCAATATGAGCCTAGAGCCATTACTTGTGGAGCTTGAGCTCCTCCCCCTTCAGCTCAAGCAGCGCGTCTTGTTCCTGCTGGAACAGGTCGTCGATTTTCGCATTGAGGTCTTTCATATCAACCACCTTGTAATGCTGAAGCTTGCCCATTTCTTTGGCAGTGAGGTTCTCTTTCTTCTTACGCTTTTCCACACACTCCTCCCAGAACTTGGTGTGCTCTTCCTTGCTCACATAGCCATGAGGGAGCTGAGGGCGTCCGTGTCCATGGTAGGCGACTCCCAACTCCTTGTACTTCTCCCTAATCACGTTCATCTTGGCCTTCAACACCTTGATCTTCTGGTGCACCTCACGAGTAGCCATGTTCTGAGCAGGCTTCTCAAAGATGACCTTATGGCGCCGGAACTGCACGTAACCCTCCCTTTCAGTGCGGACCTCGACATGCAAGTACTTGAGCCTTTCGAGTACCGCCTTCTCTGGCACACTCCTCATCTGCAGGTACACATGTTCATCCTCCTGAATCACGATAAAGCCTCTGGGGCAAACCCTCCCCTCATCAGCCTCCTGGCACAGCTTGGGCAACTGCTCCTGAAGAGCAGCGATGATTCTCCCCTTCAAATCACCGTCCACCCCCTCCGCCAAAACCACTTCCAGGGTACAAAAATCTTCCAGAGTGTCCCTCAAGTCGTCACGCACCCTCTTGGCAGGTCCAGCAACACTGGCCTCCACCTTGATAATGCCAGGCTGGGGGCCAGCGAGGGCCTGAACAACGGGGGCATCCGAGGGTTCCATGCGTGCCATGCGTGCCACACAAGTATAACCCACACCCTACACTCCAACTTATATATCTCATCTATTTCGGGTAAATTCATGACAACTACTGCTAGAGAGACAAGACACTGACACGAGACTAGATAACGAAATCTTTAATCACCACCACGATCACATAAGTGACCATCACAACAGAACACGAGTGCTAGACTCGCTTTCACGCGCGCTCCCCACGGATGCGACGAGCGAGCTGTATGTCCTTGGGGAAGATGGTGACGCGCTTGGCATGGATGGCGCAGAGGTTCGCGTCCTCAAACAAGTGGATCAGATACACCTCAGACGCCTCCTGCAGAGCCAAGAGCGCGTGGCTCTGGAACCTGAGCTCCGATTTGAAGTCGAAAGCCACCTCCCTCACAAGGCGCTGGAACGGCAGCTTACGGATCAGAAGCTCGGTCGACTTCTGATACCTGCGGATCTCGCGCAGTGCCACCGTGCCAGGGCGAAAACGATGCGGCTTCTTGACGCCACCAGTGGAAGGAGCGGATTTGCGTGCAGCCTTAGCAGCAAGGGGCTTCCTCGGCGCCTTGCCACCCGTAGACTTGCGCGCCGTCTGCTTGGTGCGTGCCATGGCGTGTATTTTTACGATTTCGAGTTTCTCTCGGCTATTTATCGCGCTCACACTAAAAAAACAAGCACGTGCGCTATTTGCGGCGAAATTTTTCAGACGCGATCTCGTGCCTGTTTCGTGAATGCTATTTGCGGCGAAATTTTGCAGACGCGATCTCGTGCCTGTTACATGTTTGTGACGCGCACCGTCGAGAACTCACACACCACACACACAAGAACCACACACAGGGGTTTAATCGAGTGGATCACGCCACCCCAACTGTCTAGATAAGGCCCGCCCGAAGCAGGTCGTTGTAGACTGCTTGCATAAACCGCTCAGCCTTACTACCCGGGGGTGGCGTTGGAGCCCTGTCAAATTCAGCCATAAACTCTTCCGCATACTCTGGCGTCGGGGACGTGGGCACGGTGGTATGATCCACCAGCTCTCCGGTAATCGGGTCGAACGTCATCAAAGCCATCTGTAATGAAAACAGGGGATACAAGCCTCAGGCTGCAATCTTTAAATACTGGATGGGGCTAGCCAGCTTGTAACTGTTTGAATGGGTGTGTTGAAACCCGATAGACCACAAACTCGCTGCAGGAGTTTCACGAGCACAGGCTCAGGCGCGCCTCATGACCTCGCGCCACACAGGGTCGACCTGCAGCGTACTCTTGCTCCCAACCACGATCAGCCTCTCACGAGCGCGACTCAGGGCCACACACAAACGATTCTTGTCAGTGATGAAACCGAGATTGCGCCGGCGGTTGCACCGAACACACGAGAGCACCACGACGTCCGCCTCACTCCCTTGCGCAGCGTCCACCGTGACAATCCTGAAATTCGGATCTTTGAACCTTCCGGCTCCTGGGGGGGCATTCTTGCACTCCTCCTGTGTCCTGACCATCCCCATGGCCTCCCCCATCTTCATGAGCTCCAGGTACTGCTGTTTGTAAAACGTGATGATAGCCACGGATTTACCCTGAGAGAGCAGGTCCGGCAGCTCGTCGCACATGAACGCCCCGATCAGGTCCACCTCGACAGCGTTGCATTTCTTCAGCTTCCCATCTGACTCTGCATCAACATCGGGGTAGTTCCTCCAGCTGAGCCCACCCCCCACCACATTCAAGCGTGCCACCTTCACCCTCTCACCCGTCACAAGCTCCCCTGCATAAAACAGCTCCGACACCAGCCCACATATGTCAGGGTGCATCCGATATTGCTCTTTCAGCATCGGCACACCCCCCTTGCCAAGCGCCTTGACCACCCGCTGGAAGAAACCGTCCAACGCCTCTCCGTCATTACTCGTGTGTGAAAACGGTTGCAGTTGGTTCTGGTCCCCGATCGCCACAATCGCCTCCGCCTTCATGGTCAGCAGCAGTGGCATCTTGTATTCTGGTACAGTACCAGCCTCGTCGATGATCACGACAGACGGTCGTGGCAAGATATCTGCACCAGCCAACCCGTCCATAGTCGACAGGGAGGCACGAGCGTTCTCCAGCAACTCCATCTTAATTCTAAATCTGACGTCCACCAGATCCGTGAAGAGGGGATGGAACTCGCTGTCAAGGCATGCCAGATCCTCCTGCAGTGCGAGATGCCCCGCATGGTTCCCATTCACGACCCATGCCATCCACATGCGCTTCCACCCCACCTTGCACTCCTTGTCGAACCAGTTGGCCTCAATCTCCTTCATGCTCTTCCGCACAAGCGCTCGCTTCCCTTCCAGCTTCCTCAACCGGTTCCTTATCTCCACGACCTCTGGATGCTTCTCGACCTGTGCCGCGAGCGTGAACCGCTTTGCCCAATCTCCAAGCCGAGTTGGGTTACCGTACACCACAAATGGCAGACCCGTCGGCCCTAGCTTCTCGGCAATCGAATCCAGTGCCTTATTCTGCACACAAGTAACGATGGCATGATACCCAGCAGGAATCGCGCTCTGCACAATGTGGAAAATAGTCGTCGACTTGCCCGTTCCAGGTGGCCCTTGGATGCACTCGATCTTCTTGCCCAACCCCCCGATGATCGTGTGTTGCAACTCGTTGATTGGCACCATCTCCTCGGGGAATTCTGTGCGCGAGTTGAACAAAAACTCCCCGCGAGTGCTTGGGTTTGCCAGCATCGAAATCATCTCATCTCGTTTACCCCCCTTCACCTTCAACTGGAACTCCTTGACAGCAGAGAGCTCCGCATAATAAGGCTGGACATACCCAACCACATGAAAAAAATTATCACCCCCCGAATTGTATCGATCATTCACACGACACCCCGCCCTGAACATGAGCGTGTCGTCTTCCCCCGCTCCTGCCCCCATCTTCTTGCCAGGCGGGAGCAACAAATGCAGTTGGTCTCTCCAAACCACCCAACTCCACCTGAGGTCTTTCAAGTCCACCGCCTTGCTGCATGTCACATCCTGGAAGGCGCCCACCACGAGCCGCAGGACATTGTCTTCGTCCCTCACCTCCCTTGATTGAAAATAAACTCTGTCCATAAGAACATCACGCCATGCACGAAACTCCGGTCTGACCTTGGAACTGTACAGGCCCCACAGCTCAGCAGTCAGGTTTCGCGCACACTTGTCCAAATAGGTCTCGCTCTTTTCCTCCGGCCTGATAGCAACTGCAGTAGTATTCTTCGGGTTCAGAATAATATCAAACACACTCGTCTTGTCATTTACACTCAAAGCGGAGAACTCGTGGTTCATGCTGCAGCTGCTTGCGTGTCAAAGCAGCTAACACCCCCAACTCCTGTCATAATATAGGCACCACTCTAATTCGAGCGTATTTTGCTAACCACTCTTATCCACTATTATCCATCGAAATTCATTGGTATACATCTGTAATCACTGGATTGTACTGGTTTTCACTGGTATCCACTTCTATTCACTGGTATCCATCGGTATCCACTCATATCCATCCAACAATGGAGAAGCATGTCAAACAATCGTGAACTTGTGCCCGTTGCATGGGTGATCCACGAACCGTCGTGATCTTGAACGTGAATAAGCGTGAACTCGTGACTGTTCAACTTAAAGTTGTCACAATTTGTTCTCGTTCGGTCGTGTAACTGTTTGTAACGGTTTACGTGATTATGTAACGGTTGTGTAACCGTCGAGGGTGTAACGGACTTTCATTTCAAGACAGGAGTGACGCGTTTACTCTGGCACCCCTCTCCATGATTCCGGGGTCACAGCGCGTCTATTTAAGAGAACCCCAGAAACAAGCAGGAATTCCCTTGTTTACCACGCAGGGATGGCGGCACTCGTACTTCAACGGGCGAATACGGCCCCAGTTGAACGTGCTTTTGCGGATTTTGTGTATGATTTCCATGAGCGGCTCTCGAACGGGCCGTACGAGGCGCTGGTGACCTGGAAACTTCAAAGTGAGACACGTTTCACCATAAAGCCTCGTGAGAGAGATCCCAAGTCTGAGTTCAAGGAATTGAGTTTCACTTTGGAGTTGAGGAACGATGGCGGTGCGTTGAACATGAATGTCCTGATACCAAATGGCGATGTCGATACTGCAGACATGTTGCACAAGTACATCGCGTATTTGCAGGCTCGTCTGGGCGCGCAAAGAGATATGCAAGTGGTGCGCGTTATGAACGATGCAACCCACGTGTCGTTCTGCTGCATGAATCCTTCTGATGGAGCCAAAGGAGTTCGAGGCAGTATCATGCTGCACTTGCGGCATCTCGTGGCTGGAGCCCTGTTGGTTTGCTGGCGCCCGATGTCGCAATTCTGGGACTTTTGTGACTTTCTTAAGCGCACAATCCAGGACCCTCAGGCCAACGCGCGTCTCATGCCTTCACTCGATGCTGCTGGTGGCGGCCCTGGACAGCCCGAACCCAACTCGCGCCCCATGCCATCGCTTGATGCTGCCGGTGGTGGCCCCGGACCCGCATTTGGTCCGAACCCGGGCAAACGGGTAGCGCCACAGGATAATGGCCAGGCTAGGCACGTGGTGCAGAAGGTGCTTGATCCCAATGTCAGTGGTGTCTTTGGCAAGTGCAAGACTATGCAGGAGACTCTCGAGTTGTTCAAGCGCTCTTTTCCTGGCGTCGTGGATTACAATTTCCGTGGAGATTTCGACCGTAAAAAGAGGGAACACAAGACGATGTTACGCGCTTTCTTGTCCCACATGGAGGCACTCTGGGAGTCAGAGAATCCAGGCTCTCGGCCGCTTTGCAAGCAGGTCTTGTTGCTCAGTAACAAGGTAGAAAACGCCCCCAATCTGGACCATGTGGTAAGGGAGATTCTCTACCCACCACTCCGAGGATTTTCGTTGTTGTCCCCCGACTTCAAGTTCTTGTTGCCGAGTCTCAGCATCGTCGTGGAGAATGAGGTGTGGC
>Ga0078894_10001479_pt1 | contig 17473 bp, 13 predicted proteins | sample LauGreSu1BDMLBSD_2_FD_67506 | JGI IMG/M metagenome (GOLD analysis project Ga0078894, IMG submission 67506) | Freshwater lake microbial communities from Lake Michigan, USA - Su13.BD.MLB.SD (version 4) (version 4) | ecosystem: Environmental > Aquatic > Freshwater > Lake | place: Lake Michigan... | reverse complement strand
TCAGGCTCCTCGAATTTCAATGATAGAGTTCAAGCAGCACAAGCAGAAAGACGAGCTAAGCGGGATGCCGAGGAAGATGAATCGGAACTAAACAGAAGTGTTGACGCGATAGAAGAAAAAAGATTAAAAGAGGAACAGGATGCTATGGAGACAGAATATGTAAGGAACTTAGACCCAGAACACTATGCATCAAACTTCACAACTGATAAAGAAACCAGATATCCTAAGGATGCATATGGAGCTAGATTCATGTTAAAAAATTCTCCAGAATATATAAAATCAAAAGCTGATTTTGAAAACTTACAAAGAATAGCCGGAGGTGAAGATCCTATATATTCTTCCAGCGCTACAAAAGCACCTGTAGAAACAAAAACAGCCCCCGCACCTGCTCCAGCACCTACCCAAGCACCAGCACAAAGTAATCCAGCACCAAAGATAAAAGCTAACTATGATGATCTTACGCTTGAGCAGTCACCTGAAGATAGCACTCAACCTGCAGTTACTACACCGGCACCAGCACCTGCCCCAGCCCCTACCCAAGCACCAGCCCTAGTACCAGCCAAAAAAGAACCCATAATGTCTAAGGTTCTCCCTAAACCAGCCGGTCCTAGTAACAACTATGTTAGCACTAGTAATCCCAATGTAGATACAGAAAAGCCTTTTGGTAAATTTACAGTAACACCAACTAGAGCACCTACCCAAGCACCTACCCAAGCACCTGCACCTACCCAAGCACCTGCACCTACCCAAGCACCTGCACCTACCCAAGCACCTACCCAAGCACCAGCACCAGCCCAAGCCCAAACAGAAACTGTAATGTCTAAGGTGCTTCCTAAGCCAAGACCAGCAGCGGCACAGCCAAGACCAGCAGCGGCACAGCCAAGACCAGCAGCGGCACAGCCAAGACCAGCAGCGGCACAGCCAAGACCAGCAGCGGCACAGCCAAGACCAGCAGCATTAAAGCAAAGACCAATAGTTGCACAGAAAGGAAGCACGCCAGCTACTCAGAGAGCATTCTATGAGCTTTATAGACAAGGTAAGGTAGGCCAAGGAGTGGTAGAGAACAGTCCGTACTTACAAAGTATTATAAAGAAGTTTGAGCCACAAGGAGGCTCTAATACTAGTGCACAGCAATTAGTAAATAGAATGGGGTACACAAGACCTACAAAACAACAGCTATCTGATACCGTAGGCCCCTCAAATTATAAACCACAAGTTACGCAAGGTATTAAAGATATGATGGCAGGATTTGGGTATTAAAATTAAATAGTACACTTATCCGAATCGCAGAACTTATCTTCTACTTCATGTTTAATTTCAGAGCCAATCTCACGCTTAATTTTAGCTTTTAGCTCATTGTATCTTTCTGCTGTAATAGTTTCATAGGGCGCTTGAACATAGCCATGCTCAGAGATGGGTAACAAGCTAATACTCTTTAAACTACGTTCGTAAGTTTCTAGGCATGTCTTAATATGCTTAGCTTCGTGTTTAGTGAAAGTAACAGTAATACTTACTTGGTTATCAGCCCAGTAATGTTGTAAATCAACTGCGTTATTAAACTGTTCCCATATAGATACATCGTCTTTTGACTTCTCAAAGTAAGGTTCGTGAATAGGGAAACTAACGCAGTATGTATTAGGCGCGTAGGTATCTGGCTCTACTTCATAACCGCACGAAATAGCTTCTGTTAGCAAACTACTAGTGTCTTCTACTCTAATGCGTCTAATATAGTATTCACTATGGGGATAGTGAATACCCGAGGTAGCGCCAGGCAATAAACTAACTGTACCGCTAGGCTTTACGCTAGTTACCTTAATACTTCTAGGAACGCAAAGCCATTCTGAGTAAATCTTATCCCAGTGTCTAATTCTCATATACCCATTATCACACAAATCAGTAAGATAGGCATGTCTACCGAACTTAGTTATCGCTTGAATAATACCCGACTGAGAACATCCAATGCGGCGATTACGCATAGTAACAGCATTAGTCCTAGGATTATGAGTAGGAACCAGAGTGACTGTTTTAGCGTAGAGGTAAGCATACTTAAGCGTATCAAGAAAGTCTTCAATAGTATCATGATTAGCCGGAAATGTCTCAACTAAGCAACAAAGCTCGTAGGACTCTAGGGTTTGTTCAGAGCAAGGATTAGCTCCTTTAGCTCTATAGTCTTTAAAGTCAATAGTATCAGCAAATCTAGAATATGCACGCATATTATTAAGCCAAATAATACCTGGCTCACCGTTAGTTGCTATTCTTTTAGCTACTTCGGTATAGTCCTGACCTAGCTCGCCCTTAATACTATTGTTGCTAGCCCAGCGTCTATCCCAAAGAGCAGCTTCATCTTGCTTTAAATCTACAAATTCAGTGTTAGATGCTTCTCCAAACAAGATTTCAGCAGATCTACGTATGCCTCCACTAACTACACACTTGCCTACGTAGTTAAATAGATCTGCAATATGTGTTGTAGTTAACTCAAGAGTGTCAGATTCAAAGCTAAGCACTTTTTGTATACTAGATATAAGCTCTTGTAGAGGTCCTGAGCCTGAACTAACACCTCCAAATACTCTTAGAGGAGCTCCTTTAGGTCTTAACTGAGAATAATCTATATGCTCAGCTAACTTTGTCTTGCCAGTATAAGAATCTAGAACGTGTTTTAGCAACTCTACCCAGCCTTCACGAGAATCTTTAACTACAAAAGTTACTCCTGCATCAATTATTGGCTTAGATAAGTAAAACCCAGATCTAAATTTACCTGTTTCGGCATCTTTAATCTTTTCTGCACCTAACATATCACCACCAACACCCACTCCAAGCATTGACATATCCATTAAAAAGCAAAAAGGAGCAGAAAAATCCGTGCTAATATCTTCTGTACTAATAAAAGCACAGTTATTTAATGCCGCACCTCCTTTAATGCCAACTATATCTGTCCCCATAACCCATAAACCTCTGCCTGGAGGCAAAAATTTAAAGTCCCACATGCGTTGGAACATTTCTTTAGCTGATTTAGTAGCCTTGCCATCTTCCCAAGGCAAATTTAAATCCTTGCAGTGATTTTTTTGAATACTAAATACTCCGTTAACCACTCTAAGACATGTTTGCCAAAATTCTTCAGTGCTTCCATCCTCTAAAGTGCGTGCGTAAGTGCGTTTATAAGTGAAATAACCAAGCGGACCCCACTTTGGCTGTTTATTTTTGAATTGAGATAAGAACTCTTGGTCATCAAGAGTAAAACTTAATGCTGACATAGTTTATTTCCTTGGTACATAAAGGGTTCTAAACTATACCAGGTTTCTAGACTTCTTCAACTTTATTAAAAGCGCTAAAAACTACTGGAAACTTCTCTTTAACAATTGTACTCATAGCTTTGGCTAGTAATTGCATCTCATATTGTGCTTCAGGCTTATCTCTAAGAGCTAAAAATTTAAGTACATTAAGTAAATTAGCTGTAGCGATATATTTAGTGAATGTATTCTGAGGTAGTATGCCCCTAGCTTGCTCTCTGCATATACCTTTAGCAAGCAAGGCCTCGTAAAGCTTTACACTATCTTCGGCATTCTTCTTTAAGCAGTCAGTAGCTGTTATTTCTAAGCTAGAACGCTCACCAGCTACAATATCTATTACTGGGTCAACCAAATTAGAAGTGCTAGCTTGTCTATTACTACTAGCTTGTTGTCTAAACTTACTAGGAGAATACATAGTGATGTTCTCAGAAGTATATCTACGAGATATTTCATTGTAACTCCAGGTTCTATGTCGCATGTGTTGCTTAGCTATGAACATAGGCGCTTCAATACGGAACTTTAAAACACAATGCTCAAATGGTGTAGAGTGCTTATGCTCCCATAGGTACTTAATTAGCTTTATATCTCTATCTGTTAGCTCAGAGTGCTCAACTCCAAAGCTAACCCTAGCCGCGTTAGCCACGTCTAGATCTGAACCCATGCAGTCAAGCAGTTCTATACTACCCGCATAGTCATTTGAATCTGTCATTAAACTTACTAGCATATAACCTCATAGCTAAAAAATAACATAGTTAAGTAAGTTTATATAACATCAACTATACTATAAGTAAATATGTTCTGGTTTTAATAATTAATACTATCTTCTTCTACCTCTCCAGTAGTCTCTATCATACTTTCTATCTTCATGGCGTTTATCTTCTTTTTTGACTTCTCTACCTTTATCTTTGTCTTGGCTGGATTTGATCTTAACACCAAACAACTTTAGTGCGGAAACTAAGTCATTAATTCCTTTACTAACTGGAACAGGAACATTTGCTCTAAGTGCATACAATATATGCTCTTTCTCTCCGTCAATAACAGTATGAATGGTAACAAGAGCCAAGCCAACAACTTCTTCAGGCAAGCCAGTGTACTTGTTGTTTCTAAGCCCAACCGGACTGTGCCACTTTGCTGCATGATCTAGGCTTTTCAATTCTTCCCATTTCTTACCTTCTTCTAGCGTATCAAGTGAATTGCCCCAAGGTACAACCAGTGTCTTTACGACTTTAGCAATGCTTGCCGTGCTATCATAATGCGCTAGTACCCATTTACCAAAGCCAAACCATGATCTCTGCGCGTATAGTGGATTGGAAGTGCTCTCAACTTCTACTGGGCATAGAGCATTATCAGGTCCCACGAACCCGTTATCTTTAAGTAGCTTAACTACTTTTACTTCTGTGTAGCTCATTTTGTAACTCCTTTGTAAGTTTGTGAAAAATTGGGATATTAGTTAAATCCCTATGAGCGTATACTTATGACATATATAAAGGAGTATTTATGCGTTATTTAGACAAGCTAGGCGAGGATATATCTAAGAAGAAAATACGCCAAAGAGTAGAGGTATATCTATACGACGATAAAGGAAGAGTGCTGGCTTCTAAGAAGCAAGAAGGCCACTCTAACAACGTAGAGAATAGCTGGAAGTTTCCAGGCGGTGGTCTAGAAGGCTCAGCAGGTATTAACGAAACAGCTAAAAGAGAAGCTTTAGAAGAAGCAGGGTTTAACACTTCTGGTAGAATGCATGCTATAGATACTAGGCCTAGATTAACTAAGTGGCCTGACTTTTTTAGAAAAGATATGAAGAAGCAGAAGGGTAGAGATTTTCATGCACAGTACACGTACTTTAGAGCAGCACCAATAGGCGGCAAAGATGATAAGTATTTGGGAGCAGATAAAGATACTTTAAAGGGTATGGAGATGGTACCTGTTAGTACTCTTATAAAAGACCTAGAGAAAACAGTAGCTAACAAAGATAACAAATACCAAGTATTCGATAGAGAAAGACTTCAGGGCTTAAAGTCTTTAGAATCAAGACTAAAGACTATAGGCGTAATAAAAGAATCAGCACTAAAGTTAGCTTCGCAGTTACCTATTATAGAACCTGAGCCAATAAACTCAGACAGTATGATAAAGCAATTAATGGACGTAATAGATACAATGGAGAAAACAAAGCTACCTAGAGAAGTGTGCGAGATGTGTGATAAAGACATAGGCATGCTATTCAGGGTTTACCTAAAAAATCTATCTAAGCCAGATTGTGCAGCAGAGATAGAAAATTGTATAGCTATAACAAGCCCAATATTGCTTAGACTAAAAGAATACTTTAACAGGCCAAGGCCGCACCAAGCAGCAAAAATACTAGGCATACCATTTACTCCATTTAAAAGCGTAGCTGCGCTGTATTCTGACTACGATGGCCACGAAGATAACAAAGCTTATACGTCTAGTTATCCTGGAGGACATGCTATGCAGTCTAGATTCATAGCTAGAATGCTAGGGTTAAAATATCCAGAGCTAGAATCAGATTTAATAAAAATAGCTGATACAATAGCAGACACTAGAATAGCGCTCGGAGTACACTTTAAATCAGACAATGACTACGGTAAACTTTTAGCAGAGAGTTTATTTGACTTAATAAAGTGAGGTGCTATGTACAACGATATATTTAGCTTAACCATAGATGCTTTCTTTAAACTAGCTATGGAAGAGAAATACTCTGGGGTAAAAAAAGAATATCAATCTAGAGCAGGAGGTTTGAATGACGCTGGTAGGGCTCATTTCAAAAGAACTGAAGGAGCTAACCTAAAGCCCCCAGTAACTTCAAACCAAGCTAAGAAATCCCCAAGCGATGCCAAGAGACGTAAGTCTTTTTGCTCTAGAATGGGCGGAATGAAAGCAGATCATAATATAGACTGCAGAAACAATCCAGACAAAGCTATATGCAAAGCTTTAAGTAGATGGGATTGCTAATGCAAGACTTAATTAGCCAAGCCTATTTTCTAGGTGTTAAACTTGCCATGGCAAGATTTGGACCAACAGAAGTTGTTGGTGACCCAGAAGGCCATGACGTAAACAAAGATAGACGTAGATATAAAGAAGAACCAGACGGTGAATTTAGAATGGCTGACACTAAAAGAATTACTAGACAGCCCCAGACAAACCAGTTTGGTAATGACCATACTACTAGAACATATCCCTCTGTAGGAGGTAATCTGCAAGATGACTTTACTGGTAAGAAGTCTAGATCTGGCAGATTCACTAAATCTCCTCAAGTAGCAAAAACCTTTTTACCATAAAGAGAAATACGATGACAGTAAGCACAGTAGGCGTAACTAAAAAAAGAGTTAGAGTAATAGAACAGAAAACTAACCATTCCATAGAGTACGAGAATGATGTATACGTAGTAGATACCGCAGACCCTACACTAGTACTACAAACAGGCAGTAGTTCGGGAGTTGATTTAACTGGTAGCAACACACTTAGTAGCCAAGCAGACTCAACTACAACTATAGCTAGCGGTGCTAACTCTACTGCTACTATAGGTTCAGGAAATCTAAGCACTGTTAATTTAGGGACTGGAACAAATACAATAACTAAGATAGGTACTTCTGCTTCAGGAAACTCTACTCTCATAAGATCTAGAGACATAAGTATCGGTACTACTTCTGGTAGCCATAATATATATATAGGCGAGTCTTCTACATCTAGTTCCGATTCAATTAATATAGGCACCAGTACAAGGTCAGATATAACAATAGGCAACAACGCAGCAGACAATACATTATATGTAAACTCAAGGAATCTAACTGTGGGCTCTAGATCTGGCGGTACACACAGTGACGTAACTATACAGGGCAATACTCTTACTACTAAAGCAACGTCTAACTATGATCTAAAAGCTCAGGGAAATGTTGTACTAGTGGCTAACGACACAGACTTAAATGGTACCGGCACTAGAACTTACTTGTCTATGATTAGCGGAGCTGCTACTTTGGCTCATGTAGATAGTAGTAACACTATACAAGCTAATTGCAGTCTTAGTTCAGGAACTGCAACTGTATTCGGATTAACAGAATCTAAGTTAGACTCTGATGCGTCAGCCATAGTAGAATCCCCAAATACTATAATTACAGGTACAAATAGCCTAGTTTTCAGCTCACCAAGCAGCTCTATAAAGCATGTAGTGGAAAAGACAAACCCAGGTAATTATGGGAATACAGCGTATTCTATATCTGGATCTAGCGATTTTACCTCTCAGGGAGTTAGTAACTTTAATAAAGGAACTGTAACTATAAGAGCTTCGCAAGTAACAACTAACTTAGCTAATGATCAAATAACTGGCCATACTTTAGCTAGCCAAATAACTATGTCCCCTTCTTCGCAAAATAATAATATATATGCTAGATCTGCTAGCGGTATACTGCTTAGATCTAATGATCCGCAACTAAATAACGAGCTGGACATTTTTAATACATCAGGGTATTATGCAGAGCTAAATGGTAAAGCTGAGTTAAGGGCTGTAGATCCTGCAGGAAGTATCTTAGGTAAAGTTACAGTAAATAACACCTCAGCAGCTATGAACTCCTCAGGCTCTATTGCTATGGAGGCGGGTAGTACTTTAGGCCTAACTGCAGATACTTTAGTATCTATAGCATCAGGCACTAGTACTATTATAACAACTACTAAAGGAAATATAGGTCTGTACGCAAATTCAGATAACTCTACTTCTGGGGATATTATTTTAACTGCGGACAATGACGTTACGGTAACAGCAACTAAAGGAGACATCACCCTTAATGCTAATTCTACAGATGATACTCTTGGGGATATTAAATTAAATTCGGACAATGACGTTGCGGTAACTACCACAAAAGGAAACATAACTTTTACTGCTAATTCAGATGATGCTACTAAAGGAGATATCCAACTAAGCGCACATAATTATGTAACAGTTTCTACTGTAAAAGGTAACATAGAGTTTACAGCTAATTCAACAGACTCAACTTTTGGAGATATTAATATAAATGCCGACAATGATATTAATATAAATGCCGACAATGGTATTAATATAAACTCAGACACCAACGCTATTACGTGCCGAACACTTAGTCTAGATGCCCTTACAGACAATATTAATACTGCTGGAGAAATAAGCATGTACTCTGACGGGTTTGTAGAAATACTATCAGGTAACACCAAGACTGGAACAGAAAGTACAGAGCGTAGAACGGGGTTAGTAGTTCGAAATGAAGACATAACATTCAGAAGAAGAGTAGGAGGAACAGTCTATACAGCAGGGTACGGTAATGGCTCAGCGGCTGACAGCTACCCAGTACCTTCGACTGCAGGAGACAGGTTCTACTCATCCTCTGGGTTTTATTCTGGAGTAGGAACCTCTTTTGGAGGGAATGCATCTTCCTCAGGCTACGCTCCATTCACAGGTGTGCACATGTTTGATATTCAACCAGACTCAAACATATCTATAGGCGATGCAGTAATAGTAGTTAACCGCACAGCTATGTTAACAACAACACCCAACGACAAGCGAGTAGTAGGTATAGTATGCGAGATTCTAGAAAACAACAGAATATCTGTAGCGTCTGTAGGGGACAACGAATGCGGTCAATTAAAGGGATTCAAAGTCTGCAACGAAAATGGGACAATCTCAGCAGGAGATTTGTTGACAACTTCAAGTACCGCAGGATATCTTATGAAGCAGTCAGACGATATAATGAGAAGCTACACGGTGGGGAAATCTGCTGTAGATGTAGTATTTGATAACAACAACTTAGCTGTAGATGTATACGGCTTTATTTACTGCGGTTAGGAGATATATGCTACCTCAAGCAACTTCTTTAGTTAATACACACAACAAAGCTTGTGACATACTATGCGTGCTACTAGCCACGCTTAGAGCTGCTCATCTTATCCACTGGACAGGACACTGGCAGGTAAAAGGCGATACACAATACGGAGACCATTTATTACTTGAAAGAGTATATACTGGACTTGCAGATGAAATAGATACACTAGCTGAGAAAGTAGTAAGTACGTTTGGTAGTGAAGCAGTAGATCCCATTTCTCAGATAAACATGATTAGCGAGACATCTAAGGTTCTAGCAGATCCTTGCGTTGACCCACTAGTTAGATCTTTGGAAGTAGAAGAGAAACTACAAAAGTTACTAAGCTCTACATTCAGTGAATTAGAATGCATGGATTACTTAACTTTAGGTATGAATGACTTTATTATGGGTATGGCTAATAGCCACGACACATTTATTTACCTATTGAGACAACGCTTAAGATAGTGTAGTATATATAATTAGCCTAGATATTAAGGAGAGCTAATTATATGTCTGATAATTTTGAGAAAAAATCTAGTATTGCGCCTATATTAGAAAGTTATATAGAAGCGCCTGCAGCAATTAAAGCAGGCCTAGGCGGTCTTATAGGATCTCTAGGAGTAAAGGGCGCTACTAGCAGTAATAAAGCTATACGTAATTCTTCAATAGTAGCAGCACCAATAGCTGCATATGCTCTAGGTGGAGCATCTGGCTTAGCTGGGTCAGCGGCTCCAATAGTATTAAGCAATAGAGGCGTAGCTATGCCTACTTTACTAGCAGCTACTATGGGTCAAGTAGCAGACACAGCACCAATACTAACTGACTTAACTAGCGCAAGTATTGGTAAGGCTGCGCCAGGATTGTTAGGAGCAGCTTATCTAGGCAAGCTAACAAGTGAAGTACCTGAGATTACTAAAACTATTGAGGCAAGAAGATCACTAAAGGCAAGACTACTAGATCCAGACATTAATCCTAGCATACTAAAAGAAGATTTAAAAAATCTAGATTTGGATCTAGCAACAACACATATATTACCAGGCGGATCAACTATAAAGAAAATAGTACAAAAAAGAGATCAGGATAAATACATAGCTAAAGAAATGAAAGAAGTAGCAGAGCTACTAAAGAATCCAGGCACTAACTATAAAACATCTAGCTTTAAAAAGCAGGCTTTTGGTAACTTTCTAAGAAATGCTGGAAATGCCGTTGGTAAGTTTATCAAGTCTCCTACCGGAGCTATGGCTGGAGTTGGCGGTGTAGTCGGAGGCTTTGCTGGAGCGCAAGATGGTGGTACTAGCGGAGCTCTTAAAGGGTTTGCCGCTGGCGCGGCTGGCGGTGCAGCTCTAGGCCGTTACGGAAATAAGATACCAGGAGCGCTAAGTTATACTGGCAGTAAATTATACTCAGGAGCACAAAAACTATACGGAGGAGCTAAAGCCGTAGGTAACGCAACAGTTGGAGGAGCTAAAGCCGTAGGTAACGCAACAGTTGAAGGAGCTAAAGCCGTAGGCAGAGGAGGACAAGCAGTAGGTGGAGCAATACAAAACACAGGAGGCGGCTTCGGTAATGTAATGGGTATAGCAGGAGGTGCCGCAGCTGGCGGTTACGCTGGGTATCAAGCCTCTGAGGGTATGGATACAACACAAAGAGCAGGATTAATGATAGGCGGAGCTTTGGGCGGTGCTGCTCTTGGTAGAGGCGCAGCTAGAGCGGGGCATATGGCGTTAGGAACTAATAGAGGTAGAGCTTTAACGCAGCAAGCCCAAATGCAGGGCAGAACTAGTATGAGACAAGCCTTTGGCGGGTTTAGATCAGGTACTAATGCAGAGCTTAATACTTTACGAAATCAACAAGCAGTTAGAAGTAATGAGCTTATACAAGCTAATCAACAGCAAATGAAGGCTAATCTTACTAAAGATGTAGGCTTAGGTGGATACGGACTAAATGCTGCTCAAGCCAATACAGTTGGTACAGAGCTAAACAAAGCAACACAGTATGCTACCAACCCTAACTCTGGATTTATCCAAAGAGGCATAGAGAGATTTAAAAATATAAGAAACATGGATTACGCAGCAAGTAACCAGGTATCTAACTACGTAGTGCCAGGCTTAGTACATGGCGCTGTAGGTGCTGGTGCTGGTTATGCAGCAGATTCAAGCATGGGCGGTAGTGGTTATACAGGTGCTATACTAGGCGGTGTAGCAGGAGCTATAGGTGGAGGTAGCAGATTTAATCAACAGTTAGGAAAAACCCTAACTTCAAGATCTAGAGGAGTAGCTGAGCAATATAGCAAGCAACTAGCAACATCTCCAGATCTACAAAGAAGAGTCTTACGTCAGACCGGCGATACTTTGGCTAATAACACAGGTAACATAAGTAAAAGACTAGGCACTCAACTCAAGAGTACTGTTAATACGCTAGAAGCAGCAGCACCAGGCAGTATAAAGCCAAAAGTAAATTCACTTAGCGTAGTGGATGGAAATATTAAATTCACAGCCGGTTCAGGTGGTAAACCAGGGGAGTTAAATCTAGCAGATGATATCGCTCAAAATCTTGGTGCTAAGAATCCAGATCTAGTTAAGACACAGCTAAACAATGCCTTACCAACAGATGCAGCAGACAAGGCTATACTATCTAACATGCTAGCTAAGGGCGGCCCAGAGGCTGAGCAGTTGACTAATGTTTTAAATGCTCATTCTAAAGAAATAGTTAATATATCAAACCAAGTACATGACGACGTTGCTAATGCTATTATAGCACAGGGGAAAAGAATAAATTCCGCGAGTTTAGGAAGTAATCCTCTAGCAGGTGGCTCAGTTGATCCAGCTTATTTAATGTCTCAACCAGCTATGAAAAACTTAGCTAATAAGATATCTAATGGTACTCAAGTGGATTTACCAACTATACAACGAGCATTAGCAAACTCTGGAATTTCAGCTGGGTCATATACAGATGACATGGCTAACGCTTTGAAGTACCAATTTGACGACATGGCAACAGCAGCAAAGAATAATCTAGATAAAGCTTCTACAAGCATGAAGAATAATCTTTTAGGAACTCAAGTTAATATAATGGCAAAAGCTCATGCTAATGAAGTAACCAAGGTAACCACCGCTTTAGAACGAGCTAAGACTTTTGCAGATCCTAATGATTTGGCTTTATTACAAGCTCACGGAAATGACTTAGTAGAGCTACAAATGCGTCAAGGACCAAATGGGCAAAGATTAGCAACTAAGACTCTACAAGAGATGACTGAAGCTTTAGAATCCCAAGATCCAAATAAAATAAAAGCCCTGGTAACTAAACTAGATAGCCAAGCTACTGCAGCTATGTCTGGGGCTTCAGCAGCTGGATTCCAAAGAGCAACGTCCGGAGTTGCCTCAGCAGCTAAGAATGTATTCAAAGGAGAATTTGACGATCAATTCTTAAACAATGCAAAGGCATTTGTAGCGCCAGGTAGCACACAAGCTACAACTCTAGAAAATATAAACATGCTAGACGATGTAGTTAAAAAGCAGTTTATGTCGGGCAAAATTAACGTAGACCAAGCAGATGTAGACCAACTAAATCAACTTGCTACTACTATAGGCGGACAAACTTTTAGTAACGCTGTGTCTAGTAATCAAGTTCTTAGTGGAATTATTAGTAATGCTGACTCAGCTATAAGCGCCATATCTACAAGAATACCAGCAAGTAAAATAAATAGCGCTTTAGCTACAAATAGAGGTAACTCTGCCAATTCTCTTAAGGAAATAGAAAGTATATTAGTTTCTACAGGGTCTATTAAGCCTGGAACCCCATTAACTACTCAACATTTAGAAGAACTAATTAACGCAAGGAATGTATGGGCTAAAGGTCTAGAGAAGAATATATCTAGATTTAAATCTGACTTCGCAACAGCTGCAGGTGCTAATCCTATCTCTAGCCGTGGCTTAAATGTCAAGCAGCTATCCGGGAGAACTGCAACTACTATAGATGATTCTGCGTTACAAACAGCGCAAAGAAGCGCTACAGAAGCTCCTGTAGTAGCACCAACCCAAGCACCCGTTAGCTTAGCAACTAACACAGCTGGGTTTGGCATGCCTACAAAAGCTCTGATAGGTGCTGGTGTTCTAGGTGGGGGCTATGCTGGGTATAACTATTTAACAGCTCCAGTGGCTAATCAACAGAACCAATAACCAGCTAAGGAAGTATTAAATGCCACTATTTCAAAAAACAGAAAAAGATAAGACAAATGCTTACTTAGCTGGCGCAGCTGCCTTAGCTGCCCTACCCACAGTAAGTAGTATTTCAGATCACTTAGCTAACGATGCTAAATCTAAAGCCAGAAGATTTGCAGACACTGGATACACAGGAGAAATAACATATAAGAACCTAGAGGGACTTAAGAAAGAAATACTGAAAGATACCTCCCTAGCCAAGGATTTACAAGTTCTTTCTGTGCCAGGCACTGGGTATAGTTTCTCAACTGATCTACCATATCACAAGTCTAGGTATATACCTGGATTAACTAGTAGCCAGTTAGAGGACATGATAAGAAACAATAAAAAGTTTTTATCAGTGGATAATTCAAGGATTGGAGTATCTGATTTCATAAAAGGAGTAAGAAACGCAGGTGGGTATATAGGAATAGACAAAAACTTAGATGACGTTACAGACTTAGCACACGAGCTAGGACATGCTAGATCCTTGTCTGCAGATTCTAAGAGATTCGGTCAAGGCTATAAATGGCTACAAAGCATAGGTAGAACAAATCCTTTGGCACTAGCCGGAGCAGCTTCCGTCGCTTCTCTATTGCAGGAAGACGCTGATAGCCCCTATGCCTATGCCCCTGCTGCTATAGTCGCAGCTACTCAAGCACCAGTATTAAGAGAAGAGTATTTAGCTTCAAGAAAAGGGTATGATGCTTTATCCAAGCTGGAAAGAAGCGGATTGGTAGAGGAGGGAACATCTGCTCTAGCTAAGTCTAAGTATCTTAGATATGGAGGAACTTATCTAGCAGGGGCTTTAGGAGCTACTGCCGTACCAGCTTTATTAGCTTTAGCAAGGCAAAGATATGGTACCGAGGTACCTGTTATCTCAGATGCCAGAGAAAATCTATCTAATATGTCACCACTAAAGACAGGTCTTATAGCTGCTGGAGCCTTAGCCGGAGGAGCAGCTTTATCTAAGTATAAACCAGTTTCTAGAGCTATAGATAATTTAATAGGAAGACGAATGTCTAGAGGTCAAGATATTGACGAAGCTGTAAAAAGAATAAAAGAAGATATTAGTAGGAAGTCTTAATTTCTTGCAGATCGTTATCTAGAGGTTCTGGCATAGGTAATTCTATTTCTTGACTAAAAGGAAATTCCTGCTTAAATAGGATACTCATACATATATTGCATACTCCTCCGTCAGGAAGCTCATCTATATCTGAGTGTAAGCAAATATCAGGTGTTAAATCACTGTCTTCAAAACTCATAGGAGATACCTCAATGAAAAGAATTGATAGTTTAGGTTCAGCAGTTGCTGCTAAGTCATTAGCAGAAACAGTAGCAGCCCCACAAGAATATGTTACAGCAGAAGAAAAAGAAATCAAAGAATTAGAACAAAAGGTTGAGGAAAACTTACCAAGAACAGGTTTATCTGCTTGGGAGCAACAGTTAAAAGATTCAAATATATCTAGACAAGAAGCAGCTAAAGTACTAGATGCTATCTTAACAAGAGGCATATACGAAGAAATATACAAATATGGGCCTACTGTTTTTAAGTTCAGAACTAGAACTGCTACAGACGCAGATAGAGTTATTGAAATGCTTCAAGAGTTTGAACCAAGAACCAGTGTAGCGTTACAGCACTTAATTACAAGAATAAACATAGCCAGTAGTTTATCTAGCTACGGAGATAGAGTGTTCTCATTCAGCCCAAATACAGATAGCAATAGAGCTTTGTTAGATACAGAGTTTAATGAAAGATACTTGTTTATCAGTAATATACCTCAACCAGTGTTTTTCGCTATGACACAAGTACTAGAAAAGTTCGACAAAAAAGTATCTCTATGCTGTGACCCACGTTCTCTAGAAAATTTTTAAGCATCCCCTGGGCTAGTGCTAGGGCTGAGTTAATGCTGAGAGGCTTAGCTCTACCGCCTAGGGGTAGTGTACAAAGCTGCTTGCTAGAAGAACTTATACACAGAGAGAGGCTTCGTAAGTGGCATTACCATATGTCTGATATACTATCTTTAGCTGCTCAGATATCTGGTAACAAGCACACACTAGACAAGTTAGTAGAGCAGACATCCACTTTATATAAAATGGAAATACATGCAGTTGGGGCATATGATTCAGACATAGAACATAAGACTTCAACCGAAGAGGTAAAGAAATCTGATAAAGACCTCTTAAAGATGCTGGATGGTTTACCCGATGTCTGATCCTAATAACGGTACATACCCACAAGCAGCGGGTAGTTTTTATAATTCATCAGCTATGATGCCTCACAGTGGAGGTAGAGTTGCACCACAGGTACCAACTTATGGTGAAGGTTTACCTGGACTAATGAATGCATCTAGAATGCAGATTAGCAACCCAAATACACCTAGAGGCTCTAGCATAATTGCCTCTAGGTCGGCGAATATGGAAGCTTATTACAGAGCACAAGATAGCAGCATAGGAACTGCAACAACCGGGTTAAATGTTATGTCAGGCATAACTGCAGTTGGTGGGTTTTTCGGATCAACTCTATTAGCAAATCCAATAACAGGTCTGGGGCTAGGTGTAGGTATGGCTATGGCTTCTAGTGCTCTAGATAGATTTGCTAAAGAAAAAGAAAAGATAAGGTCTGTACAGAATGCTTTATCTGGCTTAAATCTAGTAGGTAATTCTATGGGGGACAGTTTAACTGGGTCAATAAACTACTCTTCAGCTACTCAGATAAGCAATTCTATACATTCTAGAGTAGGTGGCTTTAAGTCTGAAGACCTAAAAGGGGTTATGGACTATGCTGCTAAGACAGGGGCTCTAACTGGGTATACTAATAACCCTAAACAATTAACAGATAGAATAGTACAGCTAGCAAAGGTAACTAAAGAAATAGTTGATATAGGTGACGGCATAACTGCGGCAGATGCTGCTAATATGCAGACGATGTTATCTGGAATGGGTATAAATGCTAATACAATAAGCAAAAAGTCTATAGGTAAAAGATTGGTAATGGCAGGTAGAACTGCTGGTCTAAGCCTAGAAGAAGTTAACAACTTGGCTCAGACATCAGGACAAGCATACACACAGATGGGGCTTAGCGCCACTCAAGGAGTACTAGCTGGTGCGCATGCCGCTAGTTCTGCTAAAACTTTAATGGGCATAGGTACTCTATCAGAAAAAGACATATATAAATTAGGGGGACAATCTGGGCTGCAGCAAGGTTTGTTTAAGGCTGGTTCGGCTTCTATGTCCAATCTAAGCCAAAGACTAATTATGGGTACAATGAAGATGTCAGATAAAGGCGAGATGATAATAGATCAAGATTTGCTAGATATGGCAGTATCAGGGAAAATTAGCCTAGAAGATTTAGATGCTAGAGCTAACAAACAGATGAAGAGGATTAGCAAACTTGACAGTAGGAATAGAAAATTAATGATGGAACAGATACAAAGGTCAATGCCTGATTTAGCTGAGCAAGTATCTGAGAACATAAATGCTGAGCAGCAAATGACCCTAGCTGGTAGAGGAATTCAAGAACTTAGAGACAAGGGCATGTCCACTAAGTCTGCAATGGAGTCTTTTTTTGGTGGAGACCAACAGGCTATAAAGGCTTTTACAGAGTACGCTAAGAACTTACCAAGCATACTACAAGAACAAAAAAGACAGAACTATTTAGCAGAGCAAGATAAGCTTTTAGCTAGAGCTTCTCAGTCAATAGACTATTCAGAGTTACATAGTGATAATGCCTTAACTAGAACTTTTAAAGCCATATCAGATGACTATGATTACGCGGTAAATTTGGTATTTGACCCAGAAGGTAGAGCTAGAAGATCTCTTATGAGAGAAGAGAAAAATAAATACAGGAATTTGGGGTTTGCTAATGGGATTAACGATAATTCAATACTCTCTAATATACTAAGAAATAACGGCATAACCAGAAATGCCTATACATTAACAACGGAAGACTTAATGCAGTTTAGCGGTAGAGAACTTAATACAGCTATAAGCACTAAAGCTACTGGAGATATATTCAGCTCTAATTTACTTCAAGGCGATACTTTCAATACCTTAAGCTCTAACGCCTACCAGGGGTATAGCCTTAAGGACTTCGAGAACCAAGAGCTTCTATTTAATCAGACTGGTGGCAGAAGTCAGTATT
>Ga0078894_10001476_pt1 | contig 17482 bp, 13 predicted proteins | sample LauGreSu1BDMLBSD_2_FD_67506 | JGI IMG/M metagenome (GOLD analysis project Ga0078894, IMG submission 67506) | Freshwater lake microbial communities from Lake Michigan, USA - Su13.BD.MLB.SD (version 4) (version 4) | ecosystem: Environmental > Aquatic > Freshwater > Lake | place: Lake Michigan... | reverse complement strand
TCGCTGATGTCATAGCTCATTTTTTTACCGTCTTTTCCGTAGGTTATTTCAATTTTTCCATTAGTTACCGGTTGATTATTATTGTCTTTAAGTTGACCTTTTAAGATAACTACCTCTTTCGGACGCGCATCGGTATGTAGGTTGAAACCGTAGATGTCCCAGTTTCCATTTTGATAACTCGAGTAATACGCAATTTTACCCTGGGTTGATACAAATAATCCCAATTCATCTCCTTCTGTGTTGATCGGGTACCCTATATTCGTGGGTTTGGTCCATCCGTTTTCAGTTTTTCGGATGTAAAAGATGTCCAAAGCTCCCACTCCGGGCCGCTGTTCGTTGCATTCAGATACAAAGTATAGGGTTTGACCGTCTTGATGAAAAAATGGGCTCTTGTCTTTTCCTGCCGTATTGATTTCATCAAAAGGTCGAGCGGTAGACCAGGTTCCGTCATCTTGTCGTATCGAAATATAGATGTCGTTGTTTCTGGAGCCCTTGCGAAACGTTGTATAGAATAAGGTTTTTCCATCAGCGGAAAGGGAGGGTTGGGCCTCCCATCCATCCGGGGTATTGATGTTGGGTCCCATATTGACAAGCGGGGTCCATTGGTAATCGTTGGGTCCTTTTCCTTTTTTCTTGTAGGTTGTAGTGTAAAGATCGCAGTTGAGGTATTTTTGTCCATGAACGTCCTCTTTTTTACATGCACATATGATCATTTCTTTATTGTCGGCTGAAAGGGTGGCGGTTCCGTAATTGAAAAACGCACCGTCGTTGAAGGGTGGGAGTAGGGCTTTACCTTGGTTAAAAATAGTGGAATCCATCGATAGCCGTTCTGCTACCGTAAATTCCTCAACAATGTTGTCCGTGATGTCGCCTAGGTTTTTCTTATTCACTTTTCGTGTAAAAAACATGAGCTCGTTATCGGGAGAAATCATTGGGAAGTATTCGTCCAGCTCGGTACTTACCTCCACAATACGTTGAGGTTCAAAGGGTACAGGGTTGTCGGTGAATTGTTTCGTGCGATTGGCTGCATCGATGAAGTTCTGAGCACTGGTTTTTTTTGCGGCATGATCAACGGGTAATTTAGTGTAATCGTTTTCCGGAAATTCCACGTAGGCTTTCAAATAGTTCAAGGCTTCTTCTTTTTCTCCTCTGGCCACATGCATGGTAGCTAAAGTGAAGAGAATCTCAGCATGAAAGGTGGGGCATTTTTTGTACGATGAACTGTACAAAAGAAACAGTTGGGTTTCCAGTTTCTCTGCTTCGGAAGACTTTTTAGGGTCTTTTTTAATTTTTTGATATTGAATTGAAATTTTGTTCCCCAATAAATATGGAATCTCGGCATTGTTGGGATAGGCAGCTACTAACGATTGATACAGTTGACTGGCCTTGGAAAGTTCGGTTTCACTTCTTAAAGGTTCCAAGGCTTTTATTTCTTTTTTATCGGTGGTAATGCAAGGGTCTTTTTGAGCAAAAGGGGTGGTTATTGCTAAACAAAGGAGAAATCGTAAAATTGATGCCATGCAAAGAATTTTTGTACAGGCGTTTAAAGCGAAAAACCGATAAAAGGTTACATAAAAGTTGAAGTTTTTATGGCTTCAACCGTTTGGTCAATATCCGACGAACTAATGCCTAAATGGGTAACGAAACGTAGCATTCCTGGTCCGAAGGCCATGCAACGAATCCCTTTATTGGCAAGGGTGGCAATCACAGTGTCCCGTGAATTAGGCTCTTTTAGCACCGCTACTACGATGTTGGTTTCAACTGGAAGGCAATAATCTATCCATGGTTGTTCATGTAAACATGTTTCCAATGCACGGGCATGGAGGTGATCTTCTTGCAGGCGTTCTACGTGGTTTTCCAATGCATATAGTCCTGCTGCCGCGAGCATTCCCGCTTGACGCATTCCTCCGCCCATAACCTTTCGATTCCTGCGCGCTTTTTGAATGAATTCTTTTGTGCCGATTAATACGGAGCCAACAGGTGCACCGAGTCCTTTGGATAAACATATGGAAATCGAATCATAGTATTTTCCATAGTTCAAGGGAGGGCACTTATTTACAGCCAGGGCATTGTAAACTCTTGCACCATCAAGGTGAAGAGGAAGTTTGTGTGCATCGCAAAAGGTTCGAATTTTAGCGATTTCGTTCAGATCATAAACGGCACCTCCGCCACGGTTTGCCGTATCTTCGATGGATACCAATTGGGTCATAGGAAGATGCACATCGAGTGGGTTGTTGAGGGCGTCTGCAAGCTGATGGGCTTCAATTCTTCCGCGGTTTCCGTTAAGCAATTTGACAGAGCAATGACTATTCCGTCCAATTCCGCCCCCTTCGTATTTGTATACGTGGCTTTCGACGTGGCAAATTACTTCGCCTCCAGGGGAAGTATGTCCCATGATGGCTAATTGGTTGGTGAGGGTACCTGAAGCACAGAACAGAGCCGCTTCTTTGCCAAAGCACTCAGCCAGATGAGATTCCAAACGATTAACTGTTGGGTCCTCAGAGAATACGTCGTCGCCCAGCGGGGCATTTAACATGGCTTCTTTCATCCCTTCAGTAGGGAGGGTAACGGTATCGCTGCGAAAATCGATGGCTTTCATTATTTTTGTTGCTGAATCACAAAGGTAATGGATTGGATTTTACCCTTGGTCGCTTTTTTTGCAGCCTTACTCACCTTTTTTTCGGGTTTTGGACTAGGAACATTGTTGATGGCGGTTTTGCTGTGCTATTATCCCGCGGAAATAGCTATTGTTATTACGGCTTTGGTCCATTTAGGTAGCAGCCTTCTCAAAGTATTGTTGAACCGATCGGTACGTTGGGATATCGTGCTTCGTTTTGGTATTGCTTCCATTTTGGCGGCTCTTTTGGGGTCTGAATTATTGGAGATTTTAATCCGTGATGAGATTCAACTCTACTCGATTTCTGTTGTCAACCATACGAACGAGGTAGGATTGGTTAATTTTATCATTGGACTCTTGCTCATGGTATTCGCGGCAGTAGAATGGAGCTATAAAAGTAAGTCGATTTATCTGCCTTTATGGCTTGGCGGGATTATTTCGGGATTTTTTGGTGGCTTCAGTGGTCATCAAGGGGCCTTACGGAGTGTATTTTTAGTACAGCGAATACGCGAAGTACCGAATTACATTGCCACTACCGCCTTTATAAGCCTTTGCGTTGATGTAGCGAGAGTGGCCAATTATTCAAGAAATGACCTACTAGCTTCGGTTTCCTTCGAACAAGTTGTATGGTGTTTACTGGCTGCGCTTGGTGGCGTGTTGTTAGGCACCTTTCTCATAAAAAAAACCACCCTGCGCTTATTGCAAAATTGGGTGGCTATTTCGATTTTCTTACTGGGTGTTGCGATGCTCACGGGACTCGTTTGATTCAGCCTTTTTCTTTCTTCCTCCTTTCTTTTTTTCGCTTTTTTTGGTTTTTCTTGTTGGGAGTATTTTGTATGTTTTCCGGATTATCATCGGCTTCTATTTTCGTATCTTGTTGATTCTTTTTGATATCGAACAACACTTTGATATCCCCGTATTCGTCCACTTCCATTTCGTATTGCTTAACTCCTTTTTTATCGTAAATGGTTTGGTGAATGGTTTTACCTTTTTCGTTGTTTATAAGATGTTCTCCAACGGGTATATCTTTTTTAAAGGTGCCTTTAGAGAGGATGGTGCCTTTTTCGTCGTAGGTAATGAAGTCACCGTTTTTTTGATTGAGGAGCCAATTTTGAATGCCTAATATCTTGCCTTCATCCGAAAAATAGGTCCATTTTCCGTCGTTTTTTCCTAATCTATAATTGAGCGTAGAAATCACTTTTCCCTTTTCGTTATAATTGATGTGCAAGCCAGTAATCAATCCTTTCTCATACTGGGTTTGTTTTTTTACGGTTCCATCCGGATAATATTCTCGTTGGATACCATGAGGGAGGTCCATGGCATAGTTGAGAAAACATACCGTGTCTCCATACCGTGTAAGTTGAATCACCCGGCCGTTTAATTTCCCGTTGACATAATTTTCCTCGCGTTGTATTTGACCTGTCGAGTCAAAGAATACTTGCTGTGGTCCGTTTTTAACACCGAAAGAATAAGTCTGTATGGATCTGACGCATCCCGAACCGTAATAGGAGTGGTCCTGTCCATCGCGCTTACCGTTTTTGCACGTTAGCTCTTCAATCACAAATCCTCCCTGGTTGTAGGTTTGACATGTTCCATCAAATAAGGTTCGACCGTCCTTGGCTAGGTAATATTGATTTAATTCTTCGTCAAAAAGGATTTTGTCCCTGCAGTTTAAAAATACCTTGGGCTGTGCTTTGATGTGCTCTGTTCCGCAGGGTGTTTTTTGTCCCATGGAATCCATATAAAATGCCAAAGTAAGTACGAGGAGTATTAGTAGTTTTGTTTTCATAGCAAGGTGTTTAGCGCATCAAGCAGGGGTTTTGGAATTTCAATAGTTTTCTTTTCATCATAATTGTAGCAAACTATGGCACTCGATCCGGAGCAATAAAGTACTTGGTTTACCTCAATTCGATACGTGAGTTCAAAACTTCGTTGACCAATTTTGGTTACACGCATTGTGAGAAGGGCGGAATCAGTCATGCGAAGCGGAAGATGGTATGTTGCGTGATTTTGCGCCAGGACAATCCCACAGCTATTCCAATCCCAATTCCCAAGGAGTTTTTCGAAATAGTAAATTCGCGCTTCTTCAAAATAGGTAAAATAACATGCGTTATTCACATGTCCCATGGCATCAATATCCGTAAAGCGGATAGGTACGTTAAACGGTTCCATGGGCATCAAGCGATTCAAAAGTTGAATTTTGACTTATATACTCAGGAACCATTGCTTTCATGAGTGCTACTTTTTCATGAATGGAACCTTGGTGCGAGAGAAGATTCTTGAATTGTTCAATGAACTGGGGTTGGTTGGAACGGATCCGGGCGATAAGAATTTTTGCGTGATGAGTTGGAAGGGTTGTTTCTTCATGCGCCAATAATTCTTCGTACAGTTTTTCTCCAGGACGCAATCGTGTAAACTGAATGGTAATGTCTTTTTGGGGTTCTAGACCGTTCAATAAAATCATTTTATTCGCGAGGTCAACAATTTTGACCGATTTACCCATATCAAAAACAAAAATTTCCCCTCCTAATCCCATCATAGAAGCTTCAAGGACCAATTGGCAAGCCTCTGCGATGGTCATAAAGTAGCGGGTAATCTCAGGATGTGTAACAAATACAGGGCCTCCGGCTTCGATTTGTCGTTGGAAAAGTGGTATTACCGATCCATTGGATCCCAATACATTTCCAAAACGTGTGGTAATGAATTTCGTTTTTCCAACCTGGCTTTGGTGTTGGGCGTACATTTCAGCAATACGTTTTGTCGCTCCCATGATATTGGTTGGATTCACTGCCTTATCGGTGGAAACTAAGACAAAAACTTCAATCCCAAAATCGAGCGATAAATCTACGAGATTCGCTGTGCCTTGAACGTTGGTTTCAATTGCCTCTTTGGGATTTTCTTCCATGAGAGGTACGTGCTTGTAGGCAGCTGCATGGTAAATGATGTTGGGTTGATGGTATTCGAAAAGTTCTTTTAGAAATGAACGGTTTCTCACATCGCCTATGATGAATTGAATGGAACTAAATTGAGGTTCGTCTTTTAACTCCTGCTGCAGCTCATATAATGGCGATTCTGCTTGGTCCAAAAGAATCAGTTTTCCGGTTATCGCTGGTAGTATTTCCCGCACAATCCCACTTCCTATTGAACCGGCCGCTCCGGTGATTAAAATGGTCTTTTCATGGCATTTTTGCGCAAGCGTTGCTTGATTTAAATGGATTTCTTCCCTGCCTAAGAGCTCTTCGATGGCAATTTTACCAATTTTCTTCGGTGTTAGTTCTCCATTAACCCAAGTGGCAGGGTCTTTTACCCGTTGAATCTTTATGCGATATTCCAGGCAAAAATCCACCATCCAGCTCAATGACTCTTTTTGAGGGGTGCGGATCGCTACAATGATTTTTTCCACCTGGTTGTTTTTTAGAAAACCGACTAAATCTTCTTTTCCCAGTACTTTTATTCCTTCAATTCTAACGCCTTTTAAGCGGGGATTTTCATCGTAAAATGCCAAAACCTTTTGCGGGTTTTTATGGTCGTTTTCAATCGTTTTTTTCGTGAGCAAACCCATAGAACCCGCACCGAAAATAACCACTCGCTCTTTGGTTTCCTCATTTTTTACCGTTTCGTAATACCAAATTTTAATAACGAACCTACTACCAATAAGGAATAAAACACTGAAGAAGAATTCCATGATTAAAATGGAGCTCGGAAATAAGTAGGTGGTATTGAATCCCCAGGCTCGTATTGTGCTTATGAGGATAAAAATCAAGGTACAAGCGCTTGAGGCTAAAAAGATGCGCTTGATTTCGGCTGAACTAGTGTAGCGAATTAACCCTTGATGGATTTTAAAAAAGAAAAAAACAATCCATTTTAAGAATAAGTACAGCAGGAATTCTGGCCAATGTCCAAGCCATTCGGTTTTCATGGCTTTGAGATTCGTGTTTAAGTCGAACCGGATGAAATAGGAGAGACCTAAGGCAAAAATCGACAGGCACAAATCAAAAACAACGATTATCCATCGAGGAGTCGCAGTTTTTAAGTGTATCATGGTCAAAGTTAAAAAAAAAGACCGCATCGCGGTCTTTCTAACAATTCTTTAAGCGTTATTAAAATAAACGAACAACGTTCATTTTGAAGTCACTAAGCACTTCTTTGATGTAGCCGTCTTTCATGGAGTGGAAAACCGCTAACAAGGGATTAGCTTCACCAAAGCAAGTTCCCGATTTTGATTCATTTGCCTCTAAATTAAACGTGTGGGTATATTCTTCGTTTTCACAGGTGTAACATTTGTTGTCGTAAAACATGTCTTCACGCACTTTCAACGCAACTGCGGCATTGTTGGAATTGGAAATAGCGAGCAACTTGAATTGCATGATTTCTCCGCGTTCAGTGTTGTTGCATTCGGTCAGCTGGGAAGTTATGGTAACACCGTTTTCCTGGTATAGAATTTCGGCAGTACCGATATTTTTTGAAATAACTTTCTGAGAAAAAGTTGGAAAGCTAAGTACTAACAAAACGGCAATAAAAAAAACGATTTTCATAATTAAAAAGTTAAATTGACACGGGTTACAGACGAAAGCTTTTCGTCATTTGTTGCTTTCAACGCATAAAATTATTTAATATTTTTGAATTTTAGAAATATGCTTGAAATTGAACGGAAATTTTTAGTGAATCGATGGGCTGAATTAGCCCCCCTACTTTCCGAAGGAATCGAAATTCGTCAAGCCTATATCATTGAATCCGAAGATCGATCGCTTAGAATACGAAAGAAAGGTAACCGTGCTTTTCTTACCCTGAAGTTCGGTAAAGCTGCGTTGCGACGCGAGGAGTTTGAATATGAAATTCCAGCCTCAGATGCAGAAGCCTTGTTCTCCCATTGCCATCCATCGTTGCATAAAACGCGGTATGAACTCAAAGTTGGTTCGCACCTTTGGGAAATTGATGTATTCCATCAATCCCTTACGGGTTTAATTTTAGCTGAAATTGAATTGGACGATGAATATACGCCGTTCGAATTACCCTTCTGGGCGGGAAAAGAAGTAACGGATGATCCGGAATACCTCAACATCAATCTGATAAAACGATTATAATTTGTTCAACGGTTTGTTGAGGCAATCATTGACCGTTGTACCTAGTTGAACTTGGAAATAATGCAAGAATACAGCCACATCGTTAATCACGGGAAACAGTTCAATTTTGTCGCACAATTGGCTGCATTCTTCCAGTGCGATGGCTTTCATGTACTTTTCGATAACGGCATCTTCATTCCAAAGGTCTTCTTCGACGAGATAAATGGAAGGTTCATGAAATTTCGCCCATTCGGGTTCCTCCATTAGGGGAATAAAATGGTCAAAAAAAGGAGTTTTCGGACTGACTAAAACGAAGGAACGATTTACGGTTTTCATGGGGTAATTGGGCTAAAAGTAAAGGGTGATACGCGCCGGTACCAATGGCATTTTTTTCCTTGGATTTGTTCGATTTGGTATACAATGCTGTCCTTTGGAAAATTGAAGCGCTGATAATTAATCCAAGCTTTCGAATTGATAGATTCTTTGGATTGAATTTCGAGGATGGACTTCCTGTTAATCAAAATGAGGTGGTTTCCTTCGCTAAGTTTTACCCGCTTCATCCAAGGTAACGACCTTTGATCAGGTCCGAAATGATCAAACCAATTGAAAGCCGCTCTCCTTCGCGCGGTCGTATCTTCGAATTCCCAGCGCTCAAAATACATGATCTCATGGGTTGTTTTCAGTTCAAATCGCTCCCTTCGCTTTTGCACTGCGAAACGATTCAAAAAATGATTCGATTCGCTAACAGACGCACTTTCGATGGAAAGGTGAACGCTGTCTTGATTCCAAGGGGATAAATCGATGGTCGAGGTGCTGCTTGTATCTTGGTACGCTAGGTGTTCCTTGCGGGGCTTTATGTCCGAATATGCTCCGTTGTTATGGGAAGCGGAATCCGTCTTTTCGCAACTCGTAAGTATGATACTTAGGCTTATAATCCGAATGAATCGTTGATGCTTACTTCTCATAAAATTCTCAAAGCTTGTCGAAATTGCGTTAATTTTGGGTAAATTTGCTAAAAAAAGGTTGTAAAATGAAGGCTATTTATTTTTATTTCGGTTTAACGTTGTTTTTATCGTCTTGCGCAACGCAGGTTGCGTTCAACAATCAAATCCGTGATGAGTTCGCGCTCGACACGGAAGAGAAAATGTCCAAGGTTCAATTTTATATTTCGCACACCATTGTTTTGGACGAAGAAGTTAAAAATCAAAATTCAACCACCACCAGCAACGGAACTTTGGTGAATAATTCCAGTACTAAAAAAGAATCCATCATTATTCAGGCAAATACTCCTTGCTTGTTCGACTCTTACGGACCCAAGGGAGAAATCAACGTACGCTTTGAAACAGGAGAAGGTAAAACACTTTCCTTTACCTCGAAAAACGATGCGGTTCGTCGCTACTCGTTTAATGTGGATTGGAATCAAGCCGGTGGTCCTAAGATTAAATATGGCGACGCTACCTACAAAATTGACGTACTTCGAGGCTCTCCTCGTTCAGCTTATTTAAAAGTTGCTCGCCGTAAATTGGAAAAAGTCAAGCGCAAAGACCGTTTCGTTCGAGGAATGAAAGTTCGTTAATTTTACCAAGCCATTCTCTGAATGGCTTTTTTATTTAAATCTTATGAAGTCTTCTTTTTTATTGGCATTAGCCATCATCCCATGTTGCTTCAATGTTCATGGACAAAAGAACTCCGATAAAGGCAGTTCTGATGCCAAAATGTTATACGACCAATCAACCGTTGCGGATTTGTCTTTCCGTTCCGTTGGTCCAGCCTTGACTTCTGGTAGGGTTGTGGATATAGCCGTTCATCCAACCAACAAGGATTGGTGGTATATCGCAGCAGGAAGTGGTGGCGTGTGGAAAACAAAAAATCACGGAATAACGTTTGATCCTATTTTTGATGGTTATGGCAGTTATTCCATTGGTTGTCTGACACTTTCCAACAGAAATCCCAACATTTTGTGGGTGGGGACTGGTGAAAATAACAACCAGCGCTCTGTTTCTTACGGGGACGGAATTTATAAATCGGTCGACGGAGGGGCTTCTTTCACGAACATGGGCTTGAAGAATTCTGAGCATATTGGAAAAATTGTCGTGCATCCTGATAACGATGATGTTGTATGGGTGGCTTGTTACGGACCTCTGTGGAAGAGTGGCGGTGACCGTGGAGTTTATAAAACGGTTGATGGAGGCAAAACCTGGAAAAGAACCTTGTTTGTTTCCGATGAGACGGGGATTTCTGAGGTTCTTATGGATCCTAAAAACCCTCAAATATTATATGCTTCCGCTCATCAGCGACGCCGTCATGAATGGACCTACATTGGTGGAGGACCAGAGTCTGCACTCTATAAGTCGACGGACGGGGGAGAAACCTGGCGCCTGATCAACGATGGCTTGCCCAAGGGTGAGATGGGGCGTATAGGCTTGGCCATTGCGCCAAGCGATGCACAGTGGATTTACGCTATTGTGGAGGCCCGGTATGGCAAAGGTGGTGTGTTCTTAAGCACGAATCAAGGCGAAACGTGGAGCAAACAAAGCAGTTTTTCGACGAGTGGTAATTATTACCAAGAAATCATTTGTGATCCACTGGATAAAAAGAAGGTATTTGCCATGGATACCTACATGCATCACTCCGAAGATGCAGGGAAAAACTTTAAAGCTACGGGAGAATCGCATAAACACGTGGATAATCATGCCCTTTGGATTGATCCCAGCAATACGGACCACTGGTTGGTCGGTTGCGATGGCGGGGTTTATGAAACTTATACCCATGCAAGAGAATGGAGATTTTTCGATAACCTTCCTATCACCCAATTTTACAAGGTAACTACGGATAATGATTACCCTTTCTATCATATTTACGGCGGCACTCAAGATAATAACTCCATGGGAGGACCTTCGGGCACGCTCAATGTTACGGGTATTTTGAATACCGATTGGTTCATTACCAACGGGGGAGATGGCTTTGAATCTGCTACGGATTGGGAAATTCCGTCTATTGCCTATGCGCAAGCACAGTATGGTTGGTTGGTTCGGTACGACAAGGCAAGCGGAGAAAAGGTGCCCATTCAGCCTCAGCCAGCTATGGATCAGCCTGGGTATCGCTGGAACTGGGATGCTCCGTTATTGGTCTCAAAACATACAGGAGGAACATTGTATTTTGCGGCAAATAAAGTATTCAAGTCTTCCAATCGAGGGGATGACTGGACCGAAATATCTCCGGATTTAACGCGTCAGTTGGACCGCAATAAATTACCTGTTATGGGGCAGGTTTGGTCGATTGATGCGGTCATGAAAAATGCTTCCACGACGGTTTACGGTAACATAATGGCATTGGACGAGTCTCCCTTAAAAAAAGGACTGCTGTTTGTTGGAACCGATGATGGATTGATTCAAATTTCGAATAACGACGGAAAAGATTGGCAAAAAATTGAAGAGGTTGCGGGGGTACCGTCGAAAACCCGAGTAAACATGCTTACCGCATCGAGATTTGACGAAAATACGGTGTACGCGGCATTTAACAACCAACGAAATGGTGATTTTAAACCGTATCTTTTCAAATCGATCAATGGAGGTAAAACGTGGGTTTCTATTTCGGGGAATCTTCCAGAGCGTGGAACAGTTTATTGCATTAAACAAGATCATATTGATCCAAATTTATTGTTCGTGGGAACGGAGTTCGGTGCCTATTTCACGTTGGATGATGGTAAAAATTGGACCAAGCTCTCGGGATTACCGACAGTAGCGGTTTATGACCTGGAAATTCAAGAGCGTGAAAACGATTTGGTGGCGGCCAGTTTTGGACGTGGATTTTATGTATTGGATAATTACAGTCCTTTGCGTTCGTTGAATGCTAATTCCTTGAATAAAAAGGCATGGATGTTTCCCACCAAGGACGCTTTGCTCTATGTTCCAGCAGATCCTCTTGGGTTGGAGGGAACAGGTTTTCAAGGGCATAATTTGTGGTCTGCGCAAAATCCTGCGTTCGGTGCAGTGTTTACCTTGCACCTCAAGGAAGGATTCAGTTCGCTGATATCCAAGCGCCAAGAAAAAGAATTGGGCTTGGAGAAGGAAAAGAAAGAGGTGCTTTACCCTAGCATGGATGAACTCCGAAAGGAACAGTTGGAGAAATCGCCAATACTCGTTTGGCTTATCAAAGATTCAATGGGTAACGAAGTTCGAAGGTTTACCTCGCAACCGTTCAAAGGAATCCACCGAGTAGTATGGAATTTAAGGTCCAATCCGGCGGCATCGGTGAAAGGTGGAGACCATGGGTTTTTGGTCAAAGAAGGATCTTATCGTGTAAGTGTAGTGCGGGTTGGGCAAGAAGGAATAGACACCTTGGTGCTAAACCATGCCTTTAACGTGAAGAGCCTGAACCATCAGACCCTTGCGGCAAAAAACCCGAAGGAGCTGAACCAGTTTAGAAAAGAGGTGGCGGAGAGCGATCGGAAATTATCGGGCTTGGGCGAGATATTCAACGAAATTGGTGCTCAAGCGGAGTTAATAGAAGGTGTCTTATTGAACTATCCCAATACGGATATGACCTTAATAAAGCGCGTTCAATCGTTAATGGAATCGTTAGAAGGTTCCAAGTTACGCATGTATGGCGATGCGTTATTGGCGAAGCATGAGTTTGAAACACCCCCAAGTGTCGTTGGTCGATTAGAAACGTTACAGTACACGATTTACAGCAATGCTTCGGGGGTAAGTGCCACACAACGAAAAACTTTGGAGCAGGTGAACAACGCCTATGATAAATTGCGAAAAGAAGCGGATACCATGCTCGCAGAATTAACCTCCCTCGAAAATATCTTGGATCAATACGCCATTCCCTACACACGTTTCCGACGCGGGAATTGGAAGGGGGAATAGGGTTATTTTTTCTCCAACTCCGAAATTCGAGCTTTAAGCGCTTCTATTTCAAGTTCTTGGGCTTTCAATGCCTCTACCAGTACGGGAATCACCTCGATGTATCCTACCGTTTTTAGGGTTTCATAACCTTTATCGGAAGGATTCAAACGCGTTGAGTGATAGGGTACATTCTTGGTTTTTACGATGTCGGGCATGACTTGCTCTACCTCTTGGGCAATGAATCCGTAGGTGGTGCCCGTTTTAAGCCCCAAGCCCGCATATTCGTCCAACTTATGCTCATAAGTAACTCCGCGCAATCCTCGGATGATGTCCATCGGTTGACGTATGGTTTGGATGTTTTTTTTGATTTTTTGATCGGAGGCTGACCCAAAATAACCGGTATAACCCAAATCATTCTGGAATAATCCTCCCCATCCATTTCCAGCCGAAGGCAGGCTTCCTATAACTCCACAAGCATTCGTATTAGAACTGGAGCCTCGAATTCCTGCACTACTGGCAGAAGAACCTGCATGCTCACCTTGAATGGTCGCAAAGTTGGTGGCATTTCCCGCGAAGGTGTAGCCATAAATTCCGGATCCGTCGTTCGAAGCATAACCGTTGATTGTCCAAGGTAATCCAGCCGTTGAAACACCGCCAACTAAATCTCCAGGAAAATTACTTTGTGCAGCAGATGCCCCGAAGAAAATCTCTCCGGTTGGCGAAAAACGGGCTCTAAGGGAATTATTGGCGTAGATATCGAACGGTTGGCTGCTTAAAGTACCTGCAATAATTCCTGAGGAAGAAGTATTCCCCCCCACTAAAAGGGCTTTGGCCGTGGAATTTACCGTTTGAGGTGCTGTGGTTACGGTAGATAAAGTTCCGTCCGTTCCAAAATTGTTGGAACTAATGGTCCATGTTGGACCTTGGGCACCTGTTGCGCCTGCTGGCCCTTGTGGACCTGCTGCGCCGGACGGACCAGTTGCTCCTGTTAATCCGGTAGCTCCAGTTGGACCTGCGGGCCCTTGTGGACCTGCTACGCCGGCCGGACCTTGAAGGCCGGTAGCCCCTGTCAATCCGGTAGCTCCCGTAGGACCTGCCGGACCTTGAGGACCAACCAAGGAAATCCCTGTTGGCCATGTACCATTCGCTTTGGGTCCATAGAGGGTGTTCGTCGCCGTATTGATGTAAAAATCACCGTTGACTCCAACGGCGTTGGTGGGAGCAATAATTCCATTAAGAACGGCAGTCCCGTTGGTCCCTGCGGTTCCTGCTGGACCTTGCGCACCTGTTGGACCTGCGGGCCCTTGTGGACCTGCTGCGCCGGTTGCTCCAACCGGACCAGTTGCTCCTGTTAATCCGGTAGCTCCTGTAGGGCCTGCAGGCCCTTGTGGACCTGTTGCGCCGGCAGGACCCGTTGCTCCTGTTAATCCGGTAGCTCCTGTTGGGCCTGCAGGCCCTTGTGGACCTGTTGCGCCGGCAGGACCCGTTGCTCCGGTCGGACCAACATTCCCTTGTGGCCCTTTAATATTACCCGTTAATATCCAGGTGGTGGAATTGGATTTGTAATAGACGTCTCCCGTTTGCGTATTCAAGTAAAAATCTCCCATCGTGCCAAGAGCTGCCGCGGGAACGGTGGTGCCATAGCGCCATTGGTTGAGTTGAGCACCCGCTGTTTTCGCATACAAAGCATAAGGCACACTCATTAAGCGTTGAGAGCCGTAATCAACGTAATTGGTTCCGTTGGCGAAATCTACGCCAAGACTTACCCAATAATTCCCTGAGGCCCAGTTGATGCTGCTAAAGGTTCCTGATAAGACGGTGCCCTGACCAATCACAAAATTTACTAAGCCAAAATTGGAAGTTGTGACCGATTGACGTTCTGCGTAAACCACGGTTCCATTTGCTGAAGATTGCTTGATTTGGACCCTCACCGCCACCATGGTATTGGTAACCAAGGTACCGTCGGTTTTACGAATAACGGCTTGATAATTTATTCCTTCGGGCATTTGAGCGAAGATCACGGAGGAAAAAAGCAATACAAAAAGGCTAAAGTAGAGTTTAGTAGGTAGCATATTATTTGATTAGGAGAGAAAGTTACGTATTATTTTGACATGACTGGTTTACGCTAAATAAACTTTGATTTTTTTTTCACGTTAAATCCTTATCTGAATAGTTGGTTGGACCATCATTGAACATCATGGAAAGAGGTGATAAATCACATTCAATTTGACTATGGAATGCACACCAAGGTATCGTACCAACTCGAATAACCGGCCCAAACGCCTAGAGCACCGTTCGAGAAATTGCTGGGTATTAGCACTGGAGAGGAAAAAGGACTTCCACTGTTTTCCAATTGCGTTCTTAATTTATCGAAATAATTGTAAACCGGATACTCAATGTGGGACAACTTGATAACAACGCTGTCGCCGTATTTAAAATAACGCTTCAAGCCGTCTGGGTAGGTAGTGTCCTTTTCGGGATAACGTGTTTCGAAATTGATGCTGAGTCCGTTGAAAAATTGGTCGTCGAAGTAGGAACCGCCACCATGCCTGAAACGGTAATCTTTCGGTGAACCGTTCACCGTCGTTATGATTTTTGATTCCCATCGGTAGGCGTTTTTGGAATCTGCTGGGTCACTTAGAAATGCTCTGCATAGTCCGAATTGGTTATTTTCCACTGAAGGAATCCATTGGAAGTAATCTAGGGCAATAGGGCTTAATAATTTCGTGGTAGCCGAATATGTTTGGTTATCGTATTGGATGTTCAAGGTATAGGTTTGTCCCACCGCTCCCACCAAGTTGGGGTCTTGGCTTGAATATACCTTTAATGGGAAAAAAGCGAGTTCGTTGAGTTCAACGTTCAATTGTTCAGCCAGGGTGATTTGGCTTTGCAATGGAAGTTCTGAAATGAGGTAGGGGCTAAGGGAAAATGTGTCAAGGCCGCGAACCAGCGTAACGTTGGCATTGCTGATGTTTGAGGAAAAATAGGCTCCGAGGTTGGTTGGGCTGTAGAGGTATTGGGATTGCATGAGCAAAACAAGGGGGGCGCCTCCGAGCTCGATTCGACCATCAATAACTATCTTGGCTTCTTCCTGAGGGATGTCAATTTTTACTTCCTTGGAACAAGCAAGCAGCAATAAAAGCGGTAAGACTATCCAATAACGCACTTAGCAAAGTTAACGAATCTCCGTAACTTATTTATTGCGTTTTCTTGATGATGAATTCTGTTCTACGGTTCTTCGCGTGTTCTTCTTCCGGACAGTTCGATTTAACGGTTCCTTCGCATGGACAATTGACCTTGAGTTTGGCTTCCCCATAACCCACTCCTGAAATCCTCGTTGGTGTGGTAATGCGCGTTTTAATATAGTCAGCGGAAGCTTTTGCCCTGTTCTGAGAAAGTTTTTGATTAAAGGCTTTGCTTGATCGGCAGTCGGTATGCGATCCTAATTCCACGACCATTTTCGGATATTGATTCATAATGGAAACAATTTTGTCCAATTCAAGGGCCGCATCTTTGCGGATGTCGTACTTCCCAAGATCAAAATAAATGGGTTTAATGTCGATCAAATCCGCTAGGTTACCACCGACCTCTAATTTACCCATGCTTAGGTCAATCAACTCATGTATGTTTATGGTCTCAGAAGTGGTAACGAGATGGTTTAGGTTCGCGGTTTTGTCTAAATAACCTGGTTTCTTTACCGTAACGATCAAGTTGAGATTTTGATCTTTTTTTAAGCCTGTTAACACATCAGAAACGGTACCTTGGATGTCCGTATTTCCTGCAATGAGCTCCTTCCCCGTATTACCATCCACAATGGAAATATTGACATTTTCTATGGCTTTTCCACTCTGTTTATCCGTTACCAGGGTATTGATGGTTAATGTAGGGTGGTTTTCCAGGGTTAGGTTAAGGATTTGATCGCTTTCATTGCTTGCCGTGTAATCCCAACTTGCGGATGGATAACTTCCTTCGGGCGATTTCAAGGTGACGCTTTCCCCTTCATTCAATTCGAGCTCAAACGTTCCTGTTTCACTTGTTTCTAGGGTGTCAATGGGTTCTCCAGCGGTATTGTAAACTATCAATGTTTGGTTCGGAATGAATTGTTCTGTCGTCAATTCCTTTAAATTTCCTTTTACGGAAATAGTCCAACGGATGGGTTCTTTGAGCGTAAACGAGTAAATGTCGTCGGAACCGAATCCAACCCTATTGCTGCTGAAATAACCTTTCTTATCTGACATCAAAAGCATTCCAAAATCGTCCGCATTGGAATTAAGGGGGCTGCCTAAATTTTTGGGTTTTAGATAAGTCCCATCCTTGGATAGTTTTGTGGCAAAAAGATCGAGTCCGCCAATGCCTGGGTGGCCGTTTGAGGCAAACAGTATTTGATCTTCGTAGATCCAAGCAAATACTTCATCTCCGCTTGAGTTAACGGTACTGCCGAGGTTCGTAGGATTCAGTATTTCCCCTTGATCGTTGAGGGTTCCAACGTACAGATCAACACCGCCATAACCTCCCGGCATATCCGAACTGAAATAAAGGTTGTTTCCCGAAAAGGTTGGATGTCCTACCGAATATTCTTTTGAGTTTATGCTGAGTTCTTTAATGTTTTTCCATATGCCGTTGGGTTTTATTTCCGCACGGTATAATTTCAGGTTTTGAATGCCATTTTTATCCTTTTTCGATCGTCCGTTAGCAGTGTTGTTTCGAGTGAAATAAACCCATTTTCCATTGGGATGAACGCACAGGGGACCTTCATGGAATTTGGAGTTGATTTTTCGACTTAATCGTTTGATTTTTCCATCCTGGGTAAATTGATAAAGATCCAAGAAGTTGTCCCCGTTACCGGCCCATTTTCGCTTGATGACATTGCTTCCTCTTGAGGAAACTAAAACGATGGATCCGTTCACATAAGGATATCCTCCGAAGTCCGATTTGGTTGAATTCAACAA
>Ga0078894_10001473_pt1 | contig 17491 bp, 23 predicted proteins | sample LauGreSu1BDMLBSD_2_FD_67506 | JGI IMG/M metagenome (GOLD analysis project Ga0078894, IMG submission 67506) | Freshwater lake microbial communities from Lake Michigan, USA - Su13.BD.MLB.SD (version 4) (version 4) | ecosystem: Environmental > Aquatic > Freshwater > Lake | place: Lake Michigan... | reverse complement strand
TAATTTCATATAAAATAAATATAAAATATGCCAGCAAATACATCACCAATTTTTATATTAACTGCCAATAAAGGTATTAATACAGGTCTAAGGCTTACGACTGCAAACAGTACAAGAAATCTTTCTACTACAACTAATGCAGGTCTACTCTTTTCAGCAGGGGCAAACGGGAGTAGAATAGAAGCAATTGATTTTGTACACTCTGCAACAGCGGAAGCACAAGCTTCTGTAGCAGCAGTCGGTAGAATTTTTTTATGTGATAGTGCAATTGGAGGAAATCCAAGGCTATTAAAAGAAATTGCATTACCCCTAGTAACTCCTTCAGCAACTGCAATAGGAGCAACATATACAATGACATTTACAACACCGCTCTTTATACCAAGTGGTCAACATTTATGGGCTTCTATTAGTGCTACACAAACCTCAGGGGCATATGATATAAACTGTTATGGAGGAGATTATTAATTAAAACTATCTAATATGACTTATAAGATTTTAAGCACAAAAGTTGTTGAAGAGCATATCACAACAGAAGTAGAGTATAATTTTGAAGGTACTGTAATTACAGTTGATATCTTTCACTTTATGCCTGAAACACAAGCTCAAATAGAACAAAACATTCTTAATAGAGCACACAGTGAAAAGCGTAAATTGGATGCCATCGCTTTAAATGAAACACTGATTAATGAAATTACAATAGGAGAAGAAAAGCCAATTCAATAGTTATGAAACCAGCATTTTGCAATAGGTGTCACAAAAAAGTTACACCTCCTAAGTTTTTACTAAATAACTCCTCGAACATACAAGGTAATATAAAATTAAAATGCGGAGATCCTAAATGTACAGGAGAAGCAATAATCAAAGCTAAAAAAGTAGATAATGGCAACGTACACAGTAGCTAATGGCGGTGGAAATATAGATGCAGCCGCTACATACACGCCTAATACGGGTTTGATACCAGGTGCTGCAGATGTTATTAATTTTACAGCTACTTCCGGACAGTTAACCGTTAACACAACTAGAACTATATTAGATATAAATTTTTCTAATTATACTAACGTAATCACGTTTAATTCAGTACTAAATGTATCTAGAAACATAACCTTTGGTGATGCTGGAGGTAACGCTACATACACAGTAACAACAAACGTTAATGGAGATTTTAGAAAAACCGGTACTGGCAATATTACATCTAATAATAAAGTATGGACAGGAAAGTTTACGTTAGCTAATGGTACATACACTGTTACGTTCATGGATAAAATGACTGTTAGTGGAGCGGTTGAAGTATCTGGAACTACTAGTAATGTAATAACTTTAAGTCCAAATAATGTTTTTGATCCAGAGAGATTTGATGTGCAAGGAAATTTTACAGTAAGTGGTACTAGCTCAACTTTAACTGGAGCAGCTTTAATTAAATTTACAGGCACTGCCAATCAAAGCGTTTCATGGACATCAACCGGCGTAGTAAGAAATGACATAAAAGTAGATAAAACCGGAGGTACCCTAACATTATCAGGGACAATAGCTTACAACACAGGAACTTTTACGTATGTTCAAGGAACTGTTAATAGTGGATCGTCGACGTTGAGCATTGCTACGGCAACTACTACTATGAATACTAACGGTAGTACAGCTAGCGGAGCTACAACGACTTCCTCGACTGGTATAAATTGGAACAACGTTACTTTATTTACTACCTTAAATTTAACAAGTAATTTTACTTGTGTAGGTACACTTACTTCAGGTGTGTGTACAATAACTCGTGCTGCCTCAGAAAATGTTTATTTAGGAGGTAGTTTAACAATGTCAGGGAATATAACTTCAACAGCCGCTGCTATTATAATGAATGGCACAGGTATTTGGAGTGGATCTAGCACACTTATAGCCCCTTTAACAATAAATACGCCAGGTACTATCACAATTAGTGGTGCAGTTTTCTTTTCTACTAGAACTTTAACGTACACTGCTGGAACTGTAACAACAACTGGTTCAACATTAACTATAACAGCTTCCTGCACTTTAGCCACAAACGGAATTACATGGAATAATTTTACAACTTCTACAACAGCTACTATCACACTAACTAACAATTTTAGTATGAGTGGTGTATGGACTTCAAGTGCTGGAACTATTACCTTTGCTGGAGCTGGAACTTTTAATTCAACTGGATCAATTTCATTTTCTGGTACAGCAGCAGTTACTACAAAAAATGCTTTACCTAACATAACTACTATAACAATATCTAATAATGCAACCACCACTTTAGCTGGTGATATTACAGCTTCTGGATTAGTTACATTAGGTATAACTGCAAATCAGACTACGTTATCGAGTAGTGGAGGTGCACGAACTATTACTTGCTCAGCCGGGTTAACGATAGGATCAACCAATAATGGATTCGTTGTTTGTAATGTTAATCTTAAAATTACAGGTGGTACAATTTCTTCAAGTGGAAGTTTATCCGGTGGTTATATTCAAATTAATACAACATATCAATTTGAAATAGATGGTAATGTAACCTTTTCAGCAGCAAATGCGCTTTATATGTATGGAGGAGTGACTACCGGGACAGGTGGTACTTTCAAGTATACATCAGGAACAGTTACAACTACTGGAAGCTCTATATATGTTCAAGCAATGTTTTTTAATTCAGGATCTATAGGGTGGAACAATGTATGGTTTATATCAGGATCGGCGTCAACTACTGTTTTACAGAGTAATATAACGGTTAATGGTTTATTGACTTTAGGTTACTTAACTGTTGGCTACACCATCAATAATGACGGAACTACAAAAACCATTGCTGCAAATGGGGGGATTGCTATGTCCGGTTCAACTTCAATTGTATCGGGAACAGCAAATATTAGAGCGACAGGTGGAACAATAACCGGAGTCTCTTCTGTTCAATTAAGAAACAATTTAGAAATTGCAGGTAACGTTACTTTTGCTAGCGGCGTAACGTTTAACTATAACACAGGAATTCTTTTATATACAAGTGGGGCAGTAACAACTACAAACAGTACGTTATCAGTTGGAGCATCGACAACATTGAATACAAATGGAATTACATGGCATAATCTTACAACTTCAGCAACAGCTGTAATTACATTAAGTAGTAATTTTACATGGTCTAACATTTGGAGCTCGACATCAGGAACAGTAACTTTTACTGGAGCTGGTTTGTTAGTTTCAACAGGTTCAATATCATTTACAGCAGGTGCTGCCGTAACAATACCTAACTCACTTCTCTCACTAACTACTATAACAATAACTAGTAATGCGACTACTACTTTAGTTGGAAATATATCTTGTAGTGGATTGTTAACTTTAGGTATAACTACAAACTCGACTACGTTATCGAGTAGTGGAGGTGCACGAACTATCACTACTGCAGGTGGATTAACAACTACAACCACTACTGGATTCGTTGTTTGTAATGTTAATCTTAAAATTACAGGTGGTACAATTACAGCATCTGGAAATCCAGCAGTAGGTGGATATTTTCAAATGAATACACCATATCAATTCGAAATAGACGGTAATGTTACATTTGCATCGTCTGGTGCTTTTTATATGTATGGTGGCGTAGCTTCAGGAACGGGAGGTACTTTTAAATATACGTCAGGAACAGTTACAACTACTGGTAGTTCATTTTATATACATTCCATGAATGTTGATTCCGGCTCAATTACATGGAATAACATTTGGTTTTTAACTGGAGGTGCAACAATTTCTGTTTTACAAAGTGATATGACAGTAAATGGTTTATTAACTTTAGGCTATTTAACAGTTGCGTTTGCTATTAACAATAATGGCACTGCAAAAACAATTACAGCAAATAATGGAATTACAATGTCAGGTTCAACTTCAGTTGTATCGGGTACTGCTAACATTGTAGTAACTGGAGGAACAATAACTGGAGTCTCTTCTACTCAATTAAGAAATAACTTAACACTCAATTCTGCAGGAACAATTACGTTTGCAAGCGGGGTGACATTTGGTTACAACACAGGAACTTTAACATACACTGCAGGAACAATAGTAACAACAGGAAGTACTTTAAGTGTTGCAACATCTACCACTTTCGCAACAAATGGAATGACTTGGAACATAATTAACTGGTCAGGCGGAACAATAACATTAACTAATGCACTAACAGCAACTGGTTTAATAACGGCATCATTCCAATTGCCAGTATTAAATGGCAGTGATCTCTATGCAAATGGGGGAATGACATTTACGGGAATAAATTTGTCTACTAACTTTGCATTCATGAGTGGTACATCGACAATTAGATTTGAAGGAACAGGTGCTTGGACATCTACTCAACAAGGAACTTATAGAAGTAATGTTATAATTAACCCTACATCAAATTCATTTATCGTAAATAATGTTTATTATGCTTTAGGTACAATAACATATAGTTCTAGTAATGGGGGCCAAGTAACTTCGGCTGTTTTAACATTAGGATATCATACCGCTCTTTCAGGTAGAAGTTTATCTAGAAGTGTAACATTTAATACAGGCGCAATGAGATGGGAGTACATACTTTGTATGAGTTATACGGATAGTGGCGGTGGAACTACATCAACTATAACTTGTTTGTCAAATTTAAACGTAAATTATTTTGGCTTTACTGGGATTGGTACAGTTGCTGGAGATACTTGGAATTTTAGCTTATCTACAGGTGCAAATTTAGTTAATGTAGGTAACTTTAATGTTGCGGCAAGAGCAACTGTAAATTTAGCAAAAGATTTTACAACAAGAACCTTATCATTTTCAACGGGGGTATTTGGAAGATTAAATAATAACACAGTAACCGTTACAAATCTGCTAACCTCACAAGCTTCTGCAGTAGCAACAACTTGGACTGGTACTACAAAACTCATTTTAGGTGATGGATGTTCATGGACCCGTACAGACAACAATGGTCCTGTCAACTTTCTTATGGAATTTCAAGGCGATTTAACTTTAGGTAGTACTGCATTTCCAGTAATGACATACAGTACGTCACCATTAATATACACAGGAAGAAAAGCTGCTAAGGTATTAGGTAGATTAGCTATAGGAACAGCAACAATGACTAACATGAATAAAGTTACTTTTCAAAGTTTAACTATTACAAGCGGTGCTACAATAACAATGAATCAGTTTTTTGGTGGATCACCAGATTTAAGATCTACAATAGTTCCTTCATCAACCACAAATTATACAATATCTTTTTCGGATGCTGTAGAAAAACTAGCAAGATTTGTTAAAATAACAAGAGCTACTTTATCAAGACCTGGTCAGTTAACTGTTATAACAGATGAAGGAAACATGGGTAATAATGTCGGTATTAAATTTGCTCCTAACCAAATTAGTAATGGTGTAGCAAAAAATTTACCAGTGACAGATATACAATTAGGATTTACAAATCAAGGCTTATTAAAAGATCCCACGCTAAGTTAATTTATTTTTGGAAAGAAACAAATAAAAATTGGCCGGGCATTATCTTATATAATAGATGTTGATATACTTATTGTAGAAGCAGTTTATGTAAATATAACACACCAATTCAATACGGAACTAGCCCTAATTTTTATTGGGAAATTCCTGTTACCTACATAAATGGAGGATATTCTTTTTCTAACGATCAGAATTTAATATTTGTACCTTTTAGTCAAGGGCCTTCAGGACCTATCGGACCAACTGGACAAACAGGTGCAACTGGAGCTACTGGACCAACAGGTGATACCACAAATACTCTACTACAAGCATACGATTTACCTGCTGCTTCTAATGCAACTTCTGCAACAACAACTGCAGGTAATTTAGCTTTAATTGAAGGTGTAGTCCAACCTAGCGCAAGTGGTACATTTATTGCAAGATTTGCATCTGAGGTAATAAACTCTGCAATTGTTGCAAAGGCAGGATCTTCATGTCGATACCAAGCATTAGTATAATTTTATAGATACTAGGATTTAAAATGTTTTATTAATATATAGATTATGAAGAATTTAGAAATATATGAAAATTTTCAACCACAAGGAAGAAAAAATTTTACAGACGAAGAAATAAAACACTACTCTAAACTTTGGAGTTTTTTAAATATTAGACACGCTAATAATCCATTTTTTTCTAAACTTTATAATCAAATGACGACCAAAAAGTCTCTTACCCAAAATCAATGGAGTGAGCTAGAATACCTATTAAAAAATGGGAGAAGTAAATACGAAGCTGGAATTTTACCTAGAAACAACTGATTTATTTGGAAACTATGTCTTATTTTAGCGATAAGATTTAGTAGATATGACTAAAAAATACAGATTCTTTTTTCATTACAGAAAACAAACTAAAGGAATGACAGTTCATTTTAGAGGACAGTGCATTCCTGTTAACGATGTTGAATGTAAAGTTAAATGTGAAACAAAGAGAAATAAAACTCAGCCTCAATTAGTACTCCAAGGATATTGTAAAGATGTCTTAGTTGAAGGGGATAAAGCAATTATAATATAATTATGACTCCTAGAAAATGGGGAAAATCTAATCCCCTTTCAGAATCACATAGAACGTGCCTACCTAGTAACTTCTGTCTTTTTGATGTGGATGGATTTTATGTTGATGTGTCAAAAAGAGTAATAGGAATATATGAAGGCAAGCATTATATGTACACTGAAGATAAAGGTGATTTCATTGATAATTTTTATAAGCCAAAAAATACTCAAGGTGGATTTCTAAGACAGGTTTCAAGAAAAGTTCCTGTTTGGGTTCACGAACAATTTTCAAATAAATGGTGGTTTGTTAATGATGGGACATTAGAGAAATCAAATAAGCCAAATTTCACTCTAATAAAAACAGAGAATTTAATTTATGTCGAAGATATACTTAATCACGGAGTAAATTTTCATACTCCAGTAGCAGCTTTCCTAAGAACCGAAGGTAAAAAGTCTGATGAAAGAGAATTAGATCCTTATATAGATTTTATAGGGGAAAGCTTAGGAATAAAAAAAGTTTTAGTTAACGACACACACGAAGAAGGTGCTATATTTTTTAAACAAGGAGAAGATCTAAAAACTAAAATAATTCTTGATGGATCAGATTGGCAATCGCAATGGAAATACTTAGAAATAATTTAGAAATCCGTAACAGATTTTAAATAATCATCAAAACGATCTTCTGAAGAATCCCAAAAATCATCTATTCTTTTCCGTACTTTCAAAAGATCTTTTTCTAAGTCGTCTATTTGTTTTAAAGTATTCTCAAAACTTTCTTTAGTATCGTTAGCTTCCTCCTCTGCTTCTTCTATATCAGAAAAATCTTCAAACTCTACACCAGTCATTTTTAAAAATCCATATCCCTTACCTGCTTTTTCTTTAAATTCTTTCCATTTATTTACTAATTCATCCTCTATTCCTTTTGTATAATACTCTAATTCTAATAGTCTTGAATCTATTGTATCTTTGGGATCATCTACTAAATCTGTTCTAGCTTCTAAAACTAACCATCCTCCAGATCTTCCAGCAACACACCAATTACTAAAAAATCCACTTTCACCTATAATATCATTTGCAGCAGACTCTAGATTATCCGATAAAAATTGATTGTAATAATCATAGATACTATCCTCACTAATATTATATTTTTTGGCCAGCCCTTCTGCATCTATTCCAGTACGAGCTTTTATATCAAATTCGAATCCATCTGTACAATCTCTTCTGTGTGTTCCGTAATTATATTCATCTACTATTCCGTCAATTCTTTCTATTATACTATCAGCCATTCCTTCAAGTTCTTCAGCCCAAGGAAATCTGTAGTCTATATCAAAGCCTCTAGACTCATTTATGAATTTTAGGTATGTTTTAATTCTTTTCATTCGAAACTATATATCTTGCTCTACTGTATTATAAATATGGAAAATTTATATGCAGGAAGGCTAATTAGAACTTTTAAGGGACATTACTTTGATGTCTTCGATCCTAACCCAGAACAAATAGAAATAGAGGACATAGCTCACTCTCTTTCTTTGTTATGCAGATTTGCAGGACATATAAGAAGCTTTCACTCAGTGGCTGAACATTCTATATGGGTATCAAGAAATGTCTCAGCAGCGAGCTCTTTATCAGCTTTATTACACGATGCAAGCGAAGCTTATCTTATAGATTTGCCTAGTCCTATAAAAAAAGAAATGCCAGAATATCTGAATATCGAAAATAATTTAATGATAGCAATTTCTAAAAAATTAGGATTTCAATTTCCTTTTAACGAGGAAGTAAAAAAAGCAGATAAAATGGCTTTAGAGTATGAATGGGAAAATAAGGTGCTGAAGGACAATCATGTTTCATTTAATTCAGATGAAGCAAAGAAATTTTTTTTAGAAGAGTACTATAAAATAGAAAGACTACAAAATGCCTAAAAGTAAAAATAAAAGAAAAAATGGTAAGGTAAAAAAATACAAACCAAAACCCAATGGAATTTCTAAAAAGAAATTAGAACAGCTTCTTAAAAATATGAAAGAAATTGAAAATTTTCCAAAACCTGAAGATATTTTAGAAATTAGAGATGAATCCGTTTTAGAAATAAATGATCCAGACAAGAAAAAATATAATATTGTATTAGGAGAATCTGAAATTTCACAAGGTCCAGAATTGAGTAAAAAAGAGGATGAAAATTTATCAGATGAATAAAGATTTTATTTGACTCAAGGTTATATAGGGTGTCAAATAAATTATTAAACATGATAAATCTAAAAGACAATGAACTCACAGAAAAAATCAAAGGACAAGAAAAAACATTAGTACTTTTTTCAGCAGAATGGTGTGGTCCGTGTAAAGTTTTAAAACCCAATATGGAATCAGTAGAGGGAGAATTAAAAGAATCTTACAACTTTATAAAAGCAGACATAAGCGAAAATGAAGAGAACACAAAGAGATTTGGAATTAAAAACATTCCCACTTGTATTCTAATACAAGACGATAAAGAAATCTCTAGATTCTCAGGAGTTAAAACATCAGAACAAATAAAAAAATTTTTAGAAGATAGTAAAAATTGAAACTTTTGATTAAATTTGCGTATTAATTAAACATTCGTTCTTTAAAATATTTTCTTGAAGCGGTTTGGAGGGTTACTTCAAAATTCAGTTAACAAAGGTCAAAGACAAGGAGAAATCTAAATCTAAGACTCTCAAAGTTCCTAGTACTGCTACAGATAGGACGCCAGCAATGGAGAAATCAGTAGAACGGTTTTTATTCAGACTAGAAATTAGGATACGATTAACCTGCGTAACGGGGGACCACTCTTCAAAGAATTCTCAAGAAAAAACTATATCTCCGATGCGGTAAAAAGGGTTACTTCAAATTCAATGGTGAAACAAAACAAACCTTTTTTTAATATTCTCGGATTTAATTTTCAACCAAAAGAAATTTTGGTTTTTATTAATCTGGGGTCTAAGTCGGCAAAAACTTAGACCCCTTTTTTATTTAGTAATTTTTAAAACAAAATATATGTCAAGACTTAGCGGATTTTCAGAAAAAGAAAAAGCACAAAGAATCATTCAAAATTCTGTTTATGGAGCTTATGCTACAGAGAACTTCATGGGAGGAACATCCTATAATCTTTCACCTCTAACAACTCTAAAGATTGTTACAGCATCATCTATTTTTGGTGAACCTCAATACTACAGAGCTGGTCTAGGAACTCCTGCAAACATTGAAACATTAATAGAGCATTCTATTTTCGATGGAATGTTTAGTGATACTAAAAGTGCAGTTGATATATTTGAAGAAACAATCGATAAAGCTCTTGATTATGATTTTGAAGCAACATTAAATTTTGCTCTTGAATTAAGAACAACATATTTAATGAGATTGAATCCTGCTGTTATTTTTATTAGAGCTACCCTTCATGAAAAAAGAAAAGAGTTCAATGAAAAGAACCCAGGAAAAATGAAAGAGATAGGTAAGAAAATAGCAGAAAGACCTGACGATCTTACTAACCAATTTGATTATTATATGTTTAAGAATGGAAGCAAATCTAAACTTCCTTCAGTTGTAAAAAGAACATGGTCAGAAAGACTTGGTGAATATAGCAGATATCAGATAAACAAATATAAAGGTAAAAAATTAATAGATCTAGTAAGACTTAGCCATGCTAATTCTAGTGACATCAATGAACTGATGAAAACTGGAAAATTAGAGGTAAATGAAACTGAAATGACTTGGGAAAATCTAAGATCAGAAGGAAAGAACTGGAGAGAGATTACAGACAAAATCTCGATCCCTCATATGGCTCTTCTAAGAAATCTCCGTGGTATTTTTACTGAGATTGAGGATTCTACAATTACTGCTAGAATTTTAGCTCAACTAAAATCTGGGGTTGCTAAGGGGAAACAATTTCCTTTTAGATACTGGTCAGCTTATAAAGCAATAACAGACTCAGAAGTAAATCACAAACAACTTATATTAGATACTTTAGAAGAATGTATAGATGCTTCCGTTGCAAATATGCCTAAGCTCTCTGGTAAAACAGCTTGTCTATCTGATAATTCAGGATCTTCTTGGGGTGCTTGCCCTAGCGAATACGGAACAGTAACTATAGCAGAAATTGCAAATCTATCTTCTATTATTACTGCACTACAATCAGATGAAGGCGAAGTTGGTGTATTTGGAGATAATCTTTCTCTTAAATCTGTTTCAAAAAGAAATGGATTACTTACCCAATTAGAAGAAACATCTAAAAGGGGTAAAGATCAAGGAGGAGGGACAGAAAACGGTATTTGGGTATTCTTTGATAATGCAATCCAAAATAAAACTCATTATGATAACATTTTTATCTATTCAGATATGCAAGCAGGTCACGGGGATTTATATGGACACAATCAAACAGTAGGTAAATCCAAATTTATCCATAAAAAAGGAGGGACTTATGTTGATGTTCTTGCAATGGCTCAGGAATACAGAAAAACTGTTAATCCTAAAGTTAATCTTTTCACAATACAAGTTGCAGGATACAATAACAATTCTTTACCTGAGAATCTTTATAGAGGAGCAATCCTAGCTGGGTGGACAGGTAAAGAACCAATTTTTGCCAAGTCAATTATAGATACTTGGGATGAAATAGAATCTAAGTAGTTTTTTTTAATATTTTTGGATAAATAGATTATGGGACAAGAAATTAGTATTATGAATATGCTTTCAGATAAAACAAAGGAGGATATCAAACTTTTTGTTATTAATTCTTTTCTTTCTACTGACGAAGAAAAAAGAAAAGAGTTTGAAAGATTAATCCATAAGGTTATAATTGATTGTACCCTCAATCAAAAAATAAATAAAAACTAGAAATGGCTAAGAAAGGCTCTGACAATTTATCTTCTTTTAGAAAAAAACCTAAGAAAAAAAGAAACGGTATACATTCAAAATGTAAACAAAGTAAAAACAAAAAGTCAAAAAATTACAAAAAGTCTTACGTTGGTCAGGGATAATTTTTCTAAGATATATAAAATACATAAAAATAAAAGATGAAACATATAAAAGTTTTCGAAAATTTTTTACCTGCCACTGCAGCAGAAGAAACTTTTCCAATCGACACTCCTATGGCAGATGCTCATTTTGAAGCAGAAAGTACCGAGATAATGACAACAGACGGAAACACAGAAGGTAACTATTTTGTTAACTTCACAAATTCAGAGGGTGAAAAAACAACCATTGAAATATGTGGGGCAAATGATCCTGAGTTTTTAGGTGATTCAATGGTTAGTGATATTGAAATGGTACCAGATTCAAGCTCAGACGGAAAAAAATATTCAGTAGTTGGATACTATGATGAGATTCCTGAATCAGGTGGGGCTTACGAACTTAAAAAAGTATTGATAGAAGAGGTTTAATATGTCGATAGTTATTTACCACGATTACGAAGAATTCAGCTATACAGAAAAAGATATCTGTGATTTTCTAGAAGATCAAAGTGTGATTAAAGAAGATTCATATGGAGACTACGATGAGGATCCAATGGAAAACGATCTTTTTGAATATAGTGATAATAAAATAGATTTAAGAAACGATGCTAGTTACTATATTCTTTGTAACGAAGAAGATGACGAGCTAGCAGAAGACGTAGCTAACTATTTAGGAAAAAATACTAAGGTGGTTTTAAAAAATTTCGACAAAATATTTTTTTATGTGATTTAATTCATATAAATTTGTGAAACAAAACAAAGGAACAACTATAAAACAAGTACAAATGATCAATATTAATAACATACTGCTCTTGTCATCAAGATCGTCGATAAGACGATCAGACAAGGTCCTTTGTTAGTTATATTAGATCTTCTTAATATAATCAAAACCGGGACCTTTAAAAAGTCCCGGTTTTTTTATGATCTTTGACATATTGAAAATTAACCTACGGAGAGGTGGCAGAGTCCGGTTTATTGCACCAGTCTTGAAAACTGACGTACCTACGGGTACCGGGGGTTCGAATCCCTCCCTCTCCGCATAAATTGGGCCCATAGTTAAAGGGATATAACAGAGGTTTTCTAAACCTCTATTCCAAGTTCGAGTCTTGGTGGGCCTACTATAATACAAAATAAAGTTATCTTTCTAGTTTTTTTGCTTAATAAAAGGGCCTATGGTGAAAGGGTTATCACGGCAGACTCATAATCTGTTTTTCCAGGTTCAAATCCTGGTGGGCCCACTAATATTTAAAAAAAAGAGACTAAAAAATAATGCCTTCGTGGTGGAATTGGTAGACACGCCAGACTTAGGATCTGGTACGAAAGTGTGAGAGTTCGAGTCTCTCCGAAGGTACAACTCATAAATAAAAAATGGCTAGATGGCGGAATGGTATACGCGCATGTTTGAGGTGCATGTCCTGAAAGGGGCGAGGGTTCGAGTCCCTTTCTGGTCACTAAAATAAAAATAAATAAATATGAAAGCAATAATTAAAACATCAAAAGGAGATATGAAGGTTGAATTCTTCCCTCAGGATGCTCCTAAAACAGTTCAAAATTTTGTTGACCTTTCTAAGAAAGGTTTTTACAATGGATTAAGTTTCCATAGAGTTATTCCAAACTTTGTAGTCCAAGGTGGGTGTCCAAATGGAAACGGTGCTGGTGGACCTGGTTATACAATTCCTTGTGAATTAAATGGAGGAAATCAATATCATGATAGAGGGGTTCTTTCAATGGCTCATGCAGGACGTAACACTGGAGGATCTCAATTCTTTATCTGTCACGGTAGACAAAACACACAGCACTTAGACAGAAACCATACATGTTTTGGTAAAGTTGTAGAAGGATTAGAAGTAATTGATGCTATACAACAAGGAGACAAAATCAATGCAATTGAAATTTTAGATTAAATGAAAATTATATTTTTAGATATTGATGGAGTACTTAATTGTGAAACTGCATATAAATCAGGTGAATGTAATTATGTAAAATGGAAATATGAGGATGGTACTGATGATCATCACCAATCTTTCTATTCAAAGAGCAAGGATTTATTTAATAAACTGATAGAAGAAACTGAAGCTAAAATCGTTATCTCTTCAACATGGAGAAGTTCTGGTATAGAGTTTATGAGAAAGGTTTGGGAAATTGAAGGTATGAAGGGAGAGATTATTGGTATTACCCCCAACCTTAGAAGTTATGTTGATAAATACACTATTCCCCGTGGATGTGAAATAGAATTTTATATCGAAAATATATTAGATTTCCGTCACATTAATTGGAGTAAAGAAAAACAACAAGAATATATGGATAAATCTGGTGTGGAAAATTATATTATCATTGACGATGATTCTGATATGCTTTACAATCAAAGAAACCATTTTGTTCATGTGTTACCTTCTCCAAGAAACAGAGAAGGATTTAATGAAACCTATTATAAACAAGCTCTAGAAAAACTAAGTAAAACAGTTATAGAATTAAATTATTAAAATGAAGGTATTATTTTTAGATCACGATGGAGTAGTCTGCTTATCAACAGAATGGGGTTCTCGATTTAAAAATGGTGATGGTTTAGATTCAATATTCGATCGTTTCAATGATAAGGCAATTAAAGTACTAAACCTAATTATTGAAGAAACTGATTGTGAAATAGTAGTTTCATCTGATTGGAGATTTCACTCTACATTAGAACAAATGCAGGAGCTATATAAAATTAGAGGGATTAAAAAATCTCCTATTGATTATACAGACTCAATTGTTAATATAAAAGGTTTAGATTATTTAGAACATAATAGACAACTAGAAATTAAAGATTGGTTGTCTAAACATCCTGAAGTTACTCATTGGGTTGCAGTTGATGACTTAAATATGAGCCCTGAGTTTTGTAAGAAGTATGGAGATAGTGAAGGTTTGACAAACTTTGTACTTACACCTCGTAGTAAAGAAGGTATTAAGCAATGCGGAATAAAAGAAAAGATAATTAAGTTTTTAAAATAAAAATAATTTTCTTGGAAAAAATGGAAAACATTTTTTTCTTTGTGGAACTTTCTATACATTTGTGTCATAATCTAAAAACAAATCAATATGAAAAAGTCAGCAATCATTTTAGTTTTAAGCTTAATCTGCTTCAATGGTATTTCTCAGATTTCTAAACAAGATTCAATAAAGCAAATCGTTGCTTACGGAATTGGCAAACCCCCAGTAGATTTACCCCCATCATCTAATGATACTTATCTAAGAGGGAATTTCCAAAAGGTTTTTACAAATTCTAAAATTTGGAATGACTTTGTAACTGGTTCAGATAAGAAATATATTTGGGTGGAATCTCCTGAAACAAATTGGTATGATCGTACTGAAGGACCTAACAATTCTAGTAAAAATGATATTTGCCCAGATCCTGTTATGGTAGATAGTACAGTGATTAATTACTATAATACTAAAATTAATGGGTTTAAGTATGACACATATACTTACGAGATTGAATATCAGTCTGACGGAACAGTTAGAGAGTTTTATAAATTCTATTCAAATGATCAAAAAGTTAAAAGCTTTATTTTGGGTTGGAACGAGACAGAGCTATTAACTATTACAGAATTTAATTTTGAAGGAAGAATTTAATACCGGAATATAAAGAAAATAAAAAAGTCCAAGATTAATCTTGGACTTTTTTATGAGTATAAAATTTAATTAAGCTTTTTTAGCAGGCATTTCCTTAATTGCAGCTGCCATTGCATTTTTAAATTTAGAAGCTAAATCTTTATGTTTATCTGTTTTATCGTCAGATTTTAAACTAGCAAATACGTCGTTGTTAAATGTTGTATAAATACCTGCCATAAAATTTTTAAAGCTCTCCGGCGTTTTAGTTTTATATTTTTCACCTATAGAAAGAGCTCTTAATGTCTTACATAAAGTAGGCATATAGTTTGCATTAGCATCATCTCCAAATTGTCCAGAATAACTTAAAAAATCTTCTAATAAATTACCAGAAGTAGCTTTAGTATCCATTTGTGGTTTTCCTCCAGAAGGAGATTCACTATTGCTTGTAAATGCTCTAGCTAATCCTTCACCTTTTTTATCATATTCCTCATATGATGTTTTTTCTTTATTAAATTCAAAATTTGCTACTTTTTTATCTCTATCATATGTTATCTTTAATACCCCGTCATCATTAAGGAAAACTGAAAAATTTCCTTTTTTTATAGTTCTACTAGATGGATTATAAAGTACTCCTTTAGGTAATTCTGCTTTTCCAGGTTCAGCAGGTTTAGTTTCATCCTCTTTTAATAAAAAGGCGTTTGACTCTAATATAAATTCATCAAAAGATAATATTGATTTTTTCATTATGTTATTTTTTATTTATATATCTTTTTTTAATGATTTTATAGAACAATTTTGTTTTTTCGTCTATAATATAAAACTAAATATGAAAATTCTGGCGATTTTTTTAAATCTAATAACTTTTACTTTATTTTCTCAGGAAGCTAACAAGGACACTTTATTAGATAATACTGATTACATAATAGATGATGAGATCAAGCCAAAATGTGACGACAGATATTTAAGAATGAAATTTCATAAAGTTTTTACAGATCCAAAAATTTGGAAAGACTTTATAACAGGTCACGAAAACAAAAGTATTTGGGTAGAGGCACCAGAAACTAACTGGTATGATAAAAATATAGGTCCAGACAAATCTAATAAATTTTACCTTTGTTTAGACCCAATTATGATAGACAGTACAGTCATAAACTACTATGACACAAAAATTAAGGGATTTAAGTATGATACATATAGTTATGCTATAGAACACCAGAGAGATGGAACTATAAGAGAATATTATAATTTCTATATTAACGGATATGATGCGAGGGGATATATGATAGGCTGGTATAAAACAGAGATAACAACTATTAGTGATTTTGATTTCCCTGAAAGAAAATAAATAAAAAAATAAATATGCTTTTTGATTTTGATGACATTTTAATAGAACCAGAGATTCGTACTGGTATAAGATCTAGAAAAGAGGTTAACCCCTTTGATGAAAAGGAAATGCTACCTCTATTTACTGCACCTATGGACACAGTAGTAGGCGAAGAAAATTACGAGGTATTTAATCAAAATGGAATATACACAATAATTCCTAGGACGAAATATGAAAATTCTGTTATTTCCTTAGATTATAAAAACTGGAAAGCTTATGGTCTAGAAGAATTCGAGGAGATATTTATAAAAATTAAACCAGAAATAGAATTAGGTAAAAGCGCTTTTGCTCTTATAGATATTGCAAATGGCCACATGGGGATAGTTAAGGATCTCTTAGAAAGATCTAAAGAAATATATGGTAGACAACTCATAATTATGGTTGGTAACTGCGCTAATCCTATGACTTATCTTTCACTTTCACATAGTGGAGCTGATTATATTAGAATGGGAATAGGTAATGGTGGTGGATGTTTAACCACTGTTCAGACTGGGATAGGATATCCAATGGCTTCTCTTATAAATGAATGTTCTAAAATTCAACAAGAGAGAAATCTCTCTGCTAAGATTGTTGCTGATGGTGGATTTAAAAAATACTCAGATGTTATTAAAGCTTTAGCTCTTGGTGCTGATTACGTAATGCTAGGAAGTATTTTTAATAAGGCTTTGGAAAGCACAGGAGAAACATACGAAGAGAATCAAAGGTACAATTCATGGACTAAACCCGGGGATAAAATAGACCAGTATTCAGAAGAGATAAGAGTTCAATTTGAATCTGGTAAAAAATTCTTTAAAAAGTTTAGAGGCATGTCAACTAAGGAGGTTCAAAAAAGTTTAGGCAAGACTGTTTTAAAAACATCGGAAGGAATCACAAAGATTCAACCTGTTGAATATACACTTTCTGGATGGACAGATAATTTTAAGGATTATCTTAAATCTGCAATGAGTTATACTGATTGTAGAACTATAGGAGAATTTATTGGAAAGGTGAGGTTTAATTTAATTACAAAAAATTCATTTGAAAGATTTCATAAGTAGTATATTTTTATAATATACGGTTTTTAATAAAATAAAGATATATAT
>Ga0078894_10001472_pt1 | contig 17492 bp, 14 predicted proteins | sample LauGreSu1BDMLBSD_2_FD_67506 | JGI IMG/M metagenome (GOLD analysis project Ga0078894, IMG submission 67506) | Freshwater lake microbial communities from Lake Michigan, USA - Su13.BD.MLB.SD (version 4) (version 4) | ecosystem: Environmental > Aquatic > Freshwater > Lake | place: Lake Michigan... | reverse complement strand
GGGGTGTGGCTGAACCGGCAGGCGCCGCGGGCGGTGGCGCGCGCCCAGGCCGTGCTGCCGCTGCTCTCGGTGGTGGTGATCGCGCTGATCTGCGCGAGCGTGATCGGCGGGAGCGCCGCGGCGATCCGGGAGGCGGCCGCCCCGCTGCTCGCCGCCGTCTTCACGCTCCACGCCGGCGGCTTCGCCCTGGGTTACGCCTTCGCCTGGGTCCTCGGCTTCGACCGCGCGGCGGTGCGCACGATCTCGATCGAGGTCGGGATGCAGAACTCGGGCCTCGGCGTGGTCCTCGCGCGGAAGCACTTCGCCGACCCGCTCACGGCGGTGCCGTGCGCGATCTCGAGCGTCTTCCACTCGGTGATCGGCAGCGTGCTCGCCGGCTGGTGGCGCTGGCGCGACCGCCGCGCCGCCGGTCAGGCCGGCTAGGCCGGGAACTCGCGGCTGCGCACCTTCGCGATCGGCTCGCCGGCAACGTCGATCCGCGCGAGGTCCGCGGTGCCGAGGCCGGCCCGCTCCGCCATCACGAGGTGGTTGTCGCCCGGCTTGAACGGGATCGTGCCCCGTTCCGCCCGCACGTTCTCGAAGCCCATCACCGCCGTCCCGACGGTGTCGGTCGCCACCGGGTCGAGGCCCGCGATGATCACCCCGGGACGCGCCATCTTCTGCTCGCGGCCCTTCACCCACGGGCCCTCGGACCAGTTCAGGGTCGTGATGCCGTCAATGATGCCGAGGTGGATCGGACGCGCGGCGCAGACGTCGGTCACGATCCGCGGGATGCGGTAGCCGGCGTCCTTCGGCTCGAAGAAGTCGCGCTTGCTCCCCGGGGGGTCGAAGACGGCCTGGTTCTGCCCGTCCCAGCCCTTGAGGTTGTGCAGCCGCCCGCGCCCGCGCACGCCGTCCTCGGACGGGGCGTCGTCGCCGTAGAGGGCGTTGGGGGTGATGCCGAAGAGGTTCTTCATCGTGAGGGTGATGCCCGTCGTGATGTGGGTCTTCAGCTTGCAGAGGGAGACGAACACGTCGGTGTCGACGTAAGAGTGGTTGAGCTCGAACTGGTCGAAGAGGTGCCCCCCGAAGCCCACCTTGAGGTTCGCGTAGGAGCGGCCCCGGCCGAGGTTGCGGGTGTCCTCGGCTTCGACCTTCCCCAGCGCGGACAGCGCGCGCCAGTCGAAGCCGGCGTCGACCAGCGTCTGCTCCAGCGGCTGGCGCAGGCTGGTGGACTCGACGAGGCGGACGCGCCGCGCACCCGCAGTGAAAAGCGAGGCGGTGAGCGCCATCACAGTCGCGGGGTGGGTGATGTAGCTTTCGCCGACGGGGCGGCCGAAGAGCGGCGTGAAGTTGGAGCCGGTAAGGTTGAGTTTGATCGTGACCGTCTTGCCGCCGACGAGCGGGCCAAGGCCGCCGAGCTGGTCGAAGCTGCGGTCGAGCGCGGCCTTCACCTCGGGGCCGTAACCGCGGCAGGTGACGATGGCGACGCGGGCATTGCGCGCGGGGGCGGCCGCGCGGGCGGGGGGCAGGCCGGCGGCGAGGAGGGCGCCGGCGCCGGCCCGGAGGAAGTCGCGACGCGCGGGGTGACGGGGCGGGCAGCTCATGCCCGTTTCTAGGCGCCCCGCCCGGCTCGACGCCATCCCGATTTTGCGCGCGCGGCGGCCCCCGGAAATTCCTTGGCCCCGCCGGCGGCGGGACGTTGCATCCGGGGGATGCGGACGATCCCTGCGTTCTGGGCGGCGGCGGTGCTCCTGGTCCTCCTCGCCGGCTGCGGCGGGAGGGAAACCCCGGCGGAAGCGGGGCGGCGCACCGGCACCCTGCTGGTGGGCAACCAGGCCGAGCCCGCGGACCTCGATCCCCACACGGTCGACGCGTTCACCGAGATGATCGTGGTCAGCGCGCTCTTCGAGGGCCTGACCGTGCTCGAGGAACGCACCTCGCGGGGCCTGCCCGGCGCCGCCGCCCGCTGGGAGACCTCGCCCGACGGCCGCGCGTGGACCTTCCACCTGCGGCCCGAGGCGCGCTGGTCGAACGGCGACCCGGTCACGGCCGACGACTTCGCGTACGGCTTCCGCCGGGTCCTGACGCCCGCGCTGGGCTCGCCCTCGGCTCACCTGCTCTGGGTGCTGCGGGGCGCGCGGGATTTCCACGAGGGGCGCACGCCGGACTTCAGCCGCGTGGGCGTGGAAGTGGTGGACGACCGCACCCTCCGCCTGCACCTCGCCCACCCCGTGCCCTACCTGCCCACGCTCGCGGCCCACCCGGCCTGGTACCCCGTGCACCGCGCGACGCTCGAGCGTTTCGAGGCCGGGACGCGGCGCGGCACCGCGTGGACCCGCCCGGGCAACCTCGTGGGCAACGGCGCTTTCACCCTCGCCGAGTGGCGGCCGCAGGCGCGAATCGTCGTCGCACGCAACCCGACGTACTGGGACGCGGCGGGCACCCGCCTGCAACGGGTGGAATTCCTGCCCATCGAGCAACCCGGCGCCGAAGAGCACGCGTTCCGCGCCGGCCAACTCCACGTGACCTTCGATCTCCCCGCGAGCCGGCTCGGCGCCTACCGCGAGGGCGCGGACCCGCGCCTCCGCGTCGACCCGCTCCTCAACACCTGGTACCTCAACCTCAACGTCCGGCGCGCGCCGCTCGACCGGCCCGCGGTGCGCCGCGCACTGGCCCTCGCGATCGACCGCGCCGCCCTCTCGCGCGCCGTCTACTCCGGCGCCCGCGCCCCCGCCGGCGGCTTCGTGCCCCCGGGCTGCGGCGAGTACGCGCCCGTGGCCGGCACCCGCACCGACCCAGAGGCCGCCCGCCGGTTGCTGGCGGAGGCGGGTTTCCCGGAGGGACGCGGGCTGCCGCCGATCCCGCTGCTGGCCCGCAACGACGGTCACCTGCCCAAGGTCGCCGAGGCCATCCAGGAGATGTGGCGGCGGATCGGCGTCACCGCGACGATCGAGGTCGTCGAGCAGAAAACCTGGCTCGAGCAGCAGCAGCAGGGCGCGCACACTGCGGCGCTGCTCGGCTGGGTCGCGGACTACGCCGACCCCCTCACCTTTCTCGGCCTGTTCGTGACCGGCGGGGGCAACAACTGGACCGGCTGGGCGGACGCCGCCTACGACGGGCTGCTGGCGGAAGCGCGCGAGACCGCCGATCCGGCCGCGCGGGCGACCCTGCTCCGGCGGGCGGAGACGCGGCTGCTCGAGGAGGCCCCGGTGACCCCGCTGGTGCACGGCGCGCAGACCTACCTCGTGGATCCGGCCGTGCGCGGCTGGGAGCCCGCCCCGCTGGGCCTGCACCGGTTCCAGCACGTGGAGCTCGCCCCGCCCTGACGAGCCCGCGGCTTGCGGCGCGCGCGCGCGCCGCCCACCGTCCTCCGCGATGTTTTCGCTCCGCCTCCTGTTCGTGCTCTGCGTCGCTGGCGCCGCCGCGGCCGCCCCCGCGCCGGAATTCGCCCTCGTGCGCGTCTGGCCGGGATGGAAGGAGGCCGAGGACTTCACGCGGCTGCGCGAGTACTTCGGCGCCGCCCCGGACTCCGGCCCCCGGCGCGTGCTGCGCACCTCGCCCGATCAACGGGCGGGCTTCTACTTCCTCGTCCGCACGCGCGGCGCCGCGGTGCCGGCCGCGGTCCTCGAGCTGGCCGTCCTCCGGCCCGACGGGCCCGAGCCGGTGACCCACCGGTTCCCGGCTGCGCTGCGCGCTGGCGGGGAGGTGCTCGAGCTGGGCCTGACCGGGGACGCGTGGCCCGGCGGAAAGCGGGCCCAGCCCGTCGCGTGGCGGCTGCGGGTGCTGGGCGCCGGCGACAGGCTCCTCGCCGAGGAGCGCAGTTTCCTCTGGGTCGATCCGGCTCCCTGAGCGATGGCCGCCGCCGCCTGGTCGCCGCTCCCCGGTCTGCCGCCCCTGACGCCGGCCGTCCTCGCCGAGATTCTCGATCGCGGGCAGGCGTTCCGCTGGAACCCGGACCCCGCGGCGGGACCCGGAGCCTTCGCCGGCCGCTGGGGCCGCCATGCCGTGCACGTGCGCCTCAACGCGGCGGGCCGGCCGGAATGGGCGCCGGCGGGCACCGCGACCGGACCGGCCGACCTTGCGGCGTATTTCGCAACCGGCACGGACTTCGCGGCCGCGACCGACGCCCTGCCGTGGCGGAGCGACTCCCACCTTGCGCGGTGCGTCGCCGCCTTCCCCGGGCTGCGCCTGCTGCGCCAGCCCTTTGGCGAGACGCTCCTCGCCTTCCTCTGCAGCGCGACCAAGCAGATCGTGCAGATCAAGCAGATGCTCGAGCTGCTCGCGGCGCGCCTTGGTCGCCCGCTGTTCCCCGGTGGTCCGAACGCCCTGCCCGACTGGCCCGCCCTTGCGGCCGTGCCGGAGGCTGAGTTGCGGCGCTGCCTGCTGGGGTTCCGGGCCCGCCACGTCGCCGGAACCGCGCGGTTCCTCGCCGACCGTCCCGGCTGGCTGGAGGACACCGAGGCCCTGCCCTACCCCGCGGCGCACGCGCGCCTGCTCGAGTTGCCCGGCGTCGGCGCGAAGGTCGCGGACTGCGTGCTCCTCTTCGGCGCCGGCCGCCTCGAGGCCTTTCCGGTGGACACGTGGATCCTGCAGGCGCTGACCCGCCACTACGGTCTGGACGGGTGGGCGCCGGCCCAGGTGGCGCACTTCGGCCGCGCGCACTTCGGGCCGCACGCGGGACTCGCGCAGCAGTTCCTCTTCGCGTGGGAACGCGGCCAGCGCCGCCCGCTCAACCCCGCCGCGCCCGCTGGATCAGCTCCACCTCGTAGCCCTCGGGCGCGTCGATGAACGCGATCGTCGAGCCGCTGCCCGTCAGCGTCGGTCCATCCGAGAGCGGATAACCCTTGCGCGCCAGTTCCGCGGCGAACGCCGCGAGGTCGTCCACCTCGAAGGCGAGGTGCATCAGGTCCGGCTGGACCTGCACCGGCGGGCTGGACGGCAGCTGGCACAGCTCGATCTCCTCCTCGCTGCCCGGCGTGGCGAGGAAGGCGACCTGCGCGCCGCGCGGCGAGACGCTGCGCCGGGCGACCGTCAGCCCGAGGGCGTCCTCGTAGAACCGGACGGAGCGCTCGAGATCGTTCACGCGGAGGCGGGTGTGGAGGAGCTTCTTGACCATCCCCGGAGGTTGCAGGCGGGCCGCGCCCCGGGCAAGCTGCACCGATGAGCCTCGACCTCGCCGCCCTCCGCGCCGCGCACGAGCGCATCCGCCCCCACGTCACGCGGACGCCGGTGCTGGCGAACGCGCGGCTCGACGCGGCCTGCGGCGGGCGCCTGTTCTTCAAGTGCGAGAACCTGCAGCAGGGCGGCGCCTTCAAGGCCCGCGGGGCCGCCAACGCCGTGTTCTCCCTCGACGATGCCGCGGCCGCCCGGGGCGTCGCGACCCATTCGTCGGGCAACCACGCCGCCGCCCTCGCCCGCGCCGCCCAGCTCCGCGGCATCCCGGCGCACATCGTGATGCCCCGCAACTCCGCCCGCCCCAAGGTCCGCCTGGTCGAGGCCTACGGCGGCCGCCTCACCTTCTGCGAACCCACCCAGGAAGCCCGCGAACGCGCCTGCGCCGCCGTCCTCGCGGAGACCGGCGCGAACCTCGTCCACCCCTTCGAGGACGAGCGCGTGATGGCCGGCCAGGGCACGGCGACGCTCGAGTTCCTCGAGGACCTCCCCGACCTCGATGCCGTCCTGTGCCCGGTCGGCGGCGGCGGCCTCCTCGCGGGCACCGCCGTCGCGGTCCGCAGCCTGCGCCCGGCCGCGCAGGTGATCGGCACCGAGCCCGCCGGCGCGGACGACGCGGCCCGTTCCTTCCACGGGACGACGCGCGTCCCGATGCACGACCCGCAGACGATCGCCGACGGCCTGCGCACGACGATCGGCGAACCCAACCTCGCGCTCGCCCGCCGGCATGTGCACGACATCGTCACCGTCAGCGAGGCGGGGATCATCACCGCGATGCAGCTCCTGTTCGAGGCCCTCAAGGTGGTGGTCGAGCCTTCGGCCGCCGTGCCCTACGCCGCCATCCTCGAAGGCCGCGTGGCCGTCGCCGGCCGCCGGATCGGGATCATCCTCAGCGGCGGCAACATCGACCTCGATCTCCCCCTGCCCTGGGCCCGCGCCCAGCCCCCCTCGTGAAACCCCTGCTGCTCCTCCTCGCCCTTGCCGCGTTCTTCCCCGCCGCGGCCGCGGAACTCCCCCGCGTCTTCCTCGCCGGGGACTCCACGATGGCGGACAAGCCGCTCGACCTCCCGGAGCGCGGCTGGGGCATGGCGCTCGGCCCGCTGCTCCGCGACGGCGTGGCCGTGCGCAACCACGCGATGAACGGCCGGAGCACCAAGAGCTTCATCGACGAGGGCCGCTGGGCGAAGCTCGCCGCGGAACTGCGCCCGGGCGACTTCGTGCTGCTCCAGTTCGCCCACAACGACGAGAAGCGGGAGGACCCGAAGCGGTTCACGGATCCGGCGACGACCTTCCGGGACAACCTCCGGCGCTTCGTGCGCGAGGCCCGGGAGCGCGGCGCGGTGCCGCTGCTCGCCACGCCGGTCTGCCGCCGCAAGTTCGACGCCGCGGGCAAGTTGCTCGGCACCCACGGCGACTATCCCGCGGCCGTCCGCGCCGTCGCGCGGGAGGAGCAGGTCCCGCTGCTCGACCTCGAGCGGGCGACGGCGGCCTGGCTGCAGCGGGAGGGGGACGTCCCCTCGCGGCGGTTCTTCATGTGGCTCGCCCCGGGCGCGCACCCGCGGATCCCGGAGGGCCGCCGGGACGACACCCATTTCGTGGCGGCCGGGGCGGAGGCAGTCGCGGCCCTCGCGGTCGCGGCGATCCGCGAGCAGAACCTGCCCCTCGCCGCCTGGCTGCGCCCGTAGGCCGGAGCGGCGCCGTTTCAGTCGAGGTGGAAGACCTCGCGCAGGCCGCGGGAAACCGGCCGCGCATCGGGCTCCGCCGGCATCACGTCGGCCATCCGCCGCCACCAGCGGCGGCAAACTTCGGTCGCGGCGATCGCGGCCCAGCGTTCCTCGCTCTCAATTTCCGCGTAGGCGAAGAGCTGCCGCGTCTCCTCGTGCAGGAAGATCGAATAGTTGTGCACCCCGTGGGCGCGGAGCACGGTCTCGAGCTCCGGCCAGATCGGCTGGTGGCGGCGGGCGTACTCGGCCTCGGCACCGGGGTGGACGCTCATCACGAAGGCCTTGCGGATCATTTGCGGGGGGCGGGAGGCGGCGGTGGTTGCGGGGCGGGCGCGGCCGGACGTTCGAGGGTGGTCAACCCGTCGAGGAACGACTCCCGGGCGGGCGCGGACGCCGCGGGCGCGGGGGCGCCGGCGGGCGGCGGGGCGTCGAGGGAGGACCGGAGCAGTTGGAAGCGTTCCCGGTCGGCGGGTTCGCGGGCCAGCTTGATTCCGCGCTCGGCCATCGCCCTCGCCTCGGTCGGGAAGCCGCGGCGGTGGGCGAGCAGCGCGGCCTGCTGCAGCAACGCGAGGTCGCGGGGGAAACGGTTGAGCCCCTCGATTACCACGGCGAGGTGTTCCGCCTGCGGGGCCACCACCGACTGCATCCACGTTTCCGCGATCAGCCCGTACGTGGCCGCGAGCGGCGGCGGCTGCTTCAGCGCGGTGAAGAGCGGCGTCAGCACGGCGGTGACCTGCGCCTCGCTCAGGCGGCCTTCCGGCGCGCCCGGCCGCCCGCGGGCCTCGTCCAGCCGCAGGCGGGCCAGCTCGACGTGGGCGCGCGCCCGGACCGCCCCGGCCCCGAACGCCGCCTCGAGGAAACGCCGCGCGCGGTCGCGGCGCCCGGCCTCCAGCTCGTCCAACCCGAGGGCCGCCAGCAGCCGCGGGTCGCGTTCGCCGCGGACGTAGGGCGCGATCAGTGCGTTGCGCGCGGAGTCACCGTGGCCACCTAGGCGCAGCACCTCACCCTTGATGCGCCCGACGTCCGCGTCTGCGGCCGCCCGCAGCTCGACCGGCGGCGGAGGAGGCAGCGCCTCGCCCTTCTTCGCTTGGAAACGCATCGCGTTGTAGACTGTGAACTCGCAGTGGCTGCGGATCTCGAGGGCCATTTGCCGGTAGGTGCGGTTGAAGCACTCCTTGAAGAGCTGCTCACTCAGCGGCTCGCTGCCGAGGCGCGTCACGAACTGCAGGAACGGCTTCTGGTACTTCCGGTTGTTCCCGTAGAGACAGAGGTGGACGAAGGCGTAGCACTGCGCCTTCCAGTAGCGCGTGCGCTGGCGCGGCCCCTCCGTCCGCAGCATCTCCCCAAGGGGCACGAGGGCCTTGCGCGAGAGCACCTGGTTGAAGTCCCCGAGCTTCTCCGCGCCGAACCCGTCCCCGATCTGGCCGAAGGTGATCGTCTCGCGCGAGAAATCGATCGCGCCGAACAGCTGGACGAGGCCCTCCTCGAACCACGCCGGCGGCGGCGCCGCGAGCTGGCGGCGGATCAGGTGGCGGAAGTACTCGATGTAGAACGAGCGGTACGGGTCGCTTTCGACCGTCTCCGCGTCGCTGAAGCGAAGCTCCTGCAGGGCGAAGTCGACGACGATCGCGGCCCGTTCCGGGTTCTGGAGGAACAGGCTGTTCATCGCGAACCGCTCCGCCCGGTCGCGCACCGGGAGGAACTCGTCGAACCCGCGCCCGCGGCCGCAAAGGATGAGCGCCGTCGGCACCGCGACCTGCCCTCGCGTCAGGCCCGGCATAATGATCTCGATCACCTGCTGCAGCAGCAGGAAATCCGCCACGAAGCGCCGCGTCTCGCGCTCCGAGAGGCGCGAAAGGATCTCGAAGCCCGGGATCTCCGCATAGCGCCATTCCTCGGGTGGCGGGAGCACCCGCGAATCGCTCACCTCGAACACCGGCAACTCGATGACCGGTCCGGACGGGACACCGGCCGCCGGCGGGGTGGCGGCGGCTACCGGCGCGGCGACCAGCAGGGCCGCAAGGAGGAGCAAGCGGGATCGCATAGGGTTCAGGGCCGCGACGTGGTGGCAGCGGGAGTGGCGGGCGCGGTGGCGGCCGGCGCCGGCGGCAGGGATTCCTTGAGGCCGGTGAAGCGCTGGCGCGCCTCGGGGGTCGGGGCGTACTTCACCCCGTGGTCGGCCAAGGCGTGGGCCGACTGAAGGTCGCCGGCATCGCGGGCCAGCACCCCGGCTTGGTAGACCGTCCGCAGCCGCGTCGGGAACAGCATCGCGCCCTCGACCATCAGCTTGGCCTCGTCGCGGGTCGGCACGGCCGCGCTGCGCGCCCAAACGTCGCCCGCGACGTCATAGACGGCGGGCAGCAGCGGCGGCTTGCCGTGCGCGAGCTGCAGCGGAGCGAGGACGGCCCGGGTCTGGCTCGGCGCAAGTTGGGTGCCGGCGCCGGGCGCCGCGAGCGCCTCGGCCAGACGCAGGCGGGCGAGCTCGAGGTTGGCCTCGGACCGCCGGGCGCCCCCGGCAAAGGCCGCCTCGAGGAACTTGCGCGAGCGGGCGGCGTCGCCGTGGCGCTGCTCGTACAGGCCGAGCGCGGCCAGCAGGTACGGGTCGCGCTCCCCGCGGGTGTAAGGCGCGGCGAGCTCGGCGCGGGCGGGCTTCACCCGGCCGGCCAGCACCATCGCCTCGCCCTTGATGCGCCCCACCTCGGCCTGCGTCGCGTCGCGCAGCTCCACCGGCGGCGGCGGCACGATCACGTCCTCCTTGGACCGGTACTCGCGGTGCTGGTAGACCGTGAAGTCGATGTAGCCCCGCAGCTCCAGCAGCATCTGCTTGTAGGTGCGGTTGAAGACCTGCCGGAACAGCTCCTCGCTCGCCGGTTCCCGCGCCAGCCGCTGCAGGAACGTCGCGAACGGCTTCTGATACTTCCCGTTCAGGCCATAGAGGCACATATGGACGAACGCGTAGGCCTGCTTCGCCCAGCGGTTGTTCCCAAGCACGTTAGTCGCCTCCGAAGAATCGTGCGCCACGGCGAAAAACTTATCCAGGGGCACGAGCGCCTTGCGCTGGAGCGCCGCATTGAAGTCCCGGTCCTCCGCCGGCGCGCCCGGCAGCGCCATCGACTCCGCGCCCTCCTCGCCCGCCCCCAGCGCGTTAAGCTGCTGCACCATCGCCGCCTGCGCGGAGATGGTGTTGGGGTCCTCCAGCTTGGCGAAGGAGATCCAGCGCCGGTCGAACTCCATCCGCATAATGATCTGCGACAAGCCCTCCTCAACCCACGCCGGCAGGCGCGGCTCGCTGCTACTCAGCAGGTAGCGCACGTACTCGCGGTACAGCTGCTTGTCGTGGTCGACCGACACCATCCCCGAGTCCGTGCCCGTCGCCGCATCGTTCAGACCATCGACGTTCAGGACGTTCAAGGTCGTCGCCTGCAAATCGATCACGATCGCCGTCTGCGCCCCCTGCTTGAGGAAAACGCTGGCGAAGCCCGCGTCAGGCACGTACCGCCCCGCCGGAATAAAGTCCTGAAACTTGCCCCGCTTCGCGCAGAGGATAAGCGACGTGGTTTGAGGGTGGCGCCCGGGCTGGGGCCAGACGTGGCCGAGCGCCTGGCGAAACATCGCGAAGTCCCGCAGCAGCCGCTGCGTCGCGCGGTCCGAGGCGTTGCTCAGGATCTCGAAGCCCGGGATCGCCGCGTAACGCCACGCTTCCGGGGGCGGCAGCTCGCGGTTGTCGGTCACCACGAAACGGGGCAACTCGACGACGGGTTCCGCGGCGGGGGCGGTTTCCGCGGCGGCCAACGGGCCGGCCAGCGCCAACAGAGCGGCGAGGAACAGTCTCATACCAGGGGAGACGAACGCCGCGGGCCGAAGTTGCCCAGCCCAAAGCGGCCCGCCCAGACGCACCCGGCGCCGCTCAGGGCGCGGCCCAGCGGAGTAGCGCGACCAACAGCAGCACGATCGTGCCCGACAGCGCGCAGCAGCCAAGGAAGCCGAGCGTGTCCACCCGGTCCCAGCGGCAGAACTCCCAGTTGGAGCGCGGCCACAGCTTGGTGTGGTCGAAGCGGTCCGGTCGGCGCTCCGTCTCTGCGAGTGCTGCCCGCTCCAGCTCCGGGGTAGCGCCCACCGGGGTCTTCATCCGCCCATAGAAACGAGCCACGCGCGCCGGCTCCGTCGGGCGCGTCACCAGACTCACCGCCAGTAGCACAAGGAAGGGGAACACGGCGTCGAACAGGAACTGTAGGGTGACGCGCTCGGTGCGGGAACGGCCGGCCATCTCGACGCCGCAGCGGGAGAGCAGCCAGCACTCGAGGTTGAAACGGTTCAGCCCGGGTCCGGCCACCAGCGGGCTGGCGGGGTCGCCGAGGCGCGCGCGCACCACCTGGTTGAAAAACACCGGAACCGGCGCGGCGCCCGGGGCCCCAGCGGCGGCGGTCAACGCCGGGTGGTCGCGCAGGCCGGGCAAGTGCGAGGCCGTCCACGGCACCACCAGCACCACCAGCGTCGTGAGGAGGACGCACCACCAGACGGCCGCGGCGGTGACTCGCCGCCAGAAGAAGGTTACCAGCACGGCGGCTCCGAACGGCAGGTTCACGGTGAGCACCAAGTTGATGATCGAGAAAAAGTCCCGCATCAGCCACCCGGCGACCGTGCCGAGAACCAGCACCGCGACGATGGTGCAGCGCGCGAGAAAGACGCCCTGAACCTCCGAAAGGTCGGGCCAGACTTGGCGGAACACGTTGCGGACAAAGAGCGAGGAAATCGCGAGCGCCTTGGCCGCGAGGGTCGACATCGTGCCCGCGATAACCCCCGCGAGCATCAAGCCGGCCAGACCGGGTCCGAGCAGGCGATTCGACATCGTACCCCACGCGGTGTCCGGATCGGAGAGACCGCCGGGCCCGAACAGGGCCACCGCGATCAGGCCGGCGAAGGCCCAGAGAATGATCATCAGCCGCTTCAGGTACGTGCCGGAGACCCCCGAGCGCGCGGCGAACTCGTCCCGGGCCGAGCCGCAGATGCCCATATTGTGGCTCAGGCCAGCGTTCTGGACCACGCTGACCAGCAAAATGGCGACGAGACCCAGGACCGAGAACTGGCCCGCGCTCCCGGACCCGAACAAATCGAAGAAGTGGGCGGGAACCTTGCGCCCCAGCTCGGCCCAGCCGCCGATCGCCGCGAGGCCGGTCGGAATCAGGATGACGGAGAAGGCGATGATCAGGAGACTCTGGAGCCCCTCGTTGGCCGCGGCCGCCGCCATCCCGCCCATCACGATGTAGGTACCTACCACCAGCGTGAACAGCGCGTAGAACAGGACGTCGTTGAGCAGAGTTACCTGGCTCGTGAGCTCCCCCCGCGCCGCACGATCGCGCAGCTGCTCGAGCCGGGGCTGCGCGGCCGGAGCGAGCCGGCCTTCCCGCTGCTCGCGTTCGAGCGCTTTCCATTCCCGATAGCCCTCGACCCCAGCGCGCTCCACCCCGGTCCAAGCAGCCTCCGGCTTCACGACGAGGGAGGAGGCGATCTTATAGGCGGTGACGTTCCCGAAGCCGAGGAACACGCACGCGACTAGGATCTGGAAGGTGGCGTAGAACAGGCTGAGCCCGCGGCTGGCGAAGCGCTCCTCGAACAGGTCCGAGAGCGTGGTCAGCCGTACCCGCCGGAACCAGACGTTCATGAACCAGAAGTACGGGTTCATAAAGACGGTCTGGAACGAGAGCCAGCACCCCGGCGCACCCTGCTGGTAGACGAAGCTCGCGGTGCTCACCGCCCCCTGTGGTTCAGTCGAGTTCCCGAAGTTGAGAAAAAACTGGTACCACTTCCCGAGCCCACGCCCCGCGAGGAAGAAGCCTTCCTCCGACCGCGCGGCGCGCGACGCTCGGTAACCTAGGTAGAGGACCGCGAGCAGGTACGCGGCGATGATCGCCACGTCGAGGGCGTGCAGGGAGCCAAGGAGCATCGGGTGGGGGTGGCGGCGGGGGCCCGCCCTAGCGCTCGGAGGCGAGGCCGGCGCGGGACCTGCAGCAACAAGAAACACGTTGCCATCCCGAGCGACCGCCGGAGTGTGCGGACAGTCCGAAGATGTCCCCCGTCAACCCCACCCTGCGCACACTCGCGAAGGAGCTCGGCCTCTCGCGCACTACCGTTTCCGACGCGCTGCGCGGGTCCTCGCGCGTAGATCCCCGGACCGCGGAACGGGTGCGGCGCGCGGCGGACGCAGCCGGGTACCGGCGCAACCCGCTCGCGGGCGCGCTGATGTCCGAGCTGCGGCGTTCGCGGGGGAGCGAGTTCCGCGGGGTGCTCGCGGCGGTGGACTTCCACGAGGCCCAGCGGCCGGAGGGTTCGGCCGCGTACCACGGCAAGCTCGCGCAAGGGCTGGGCGAGCGAGCCGCCGAGCTGGGCTTCAAGCTCGAGCGCTTCACCGCCAGCACCGAGGGCCTGAGCGTGCCCCGGCTCGGCTCGATCCTGCAGTCGCGGGGCATCGGAGCCGTCGCGCTGCTCCCCTCCTGGATTCCCCCGGACCTCTCCGCGCTCGACTGGCGCCACTTCACCGGCGTGTACACGGACTACCTCATCGAGCGTCCCCGGCTGCACGCGGTCTGCTCGGACCAGTACCGCTCGCTCCTCGGCGCGCTGCGTCTGCTCCACGCCCGGGGTTACCGCCGGCCCGGGCTTTACCTGCAACGCCGGCAGGATGAGCGCCTGCAATTCCGCTGGAGCGCGGCGTTCCGGGCCTTCCAAGAGTCTCTGCCCAAGACTGACCGCACCCGCCCCCTCGTGGTCGAGGCGTACGCGCAACCGGCCTTCACCGCCTGGTTCCGCCGCGAGCAGCCGGACGTCGTGCTCAGCCACCACGCGCCGGCGATCGGCTGGATGGAGGCGGCCGGAGCCCGCCTCCCGAAGACCCACGGTTTCGCTTGCCTGAACCTCGATATGGCCGCCCGGCCCTGCGCGGGCCTCGACCTGCAGCCCCGCCTCCTCGGCGCCCGCGCCGCCGAGTTGCTCATCGCCCAGCTGCAGCGCAACGAGACGGGCATCCCGGCGTGGCCCTCGACCACGATGATCTCGGCCCGCTGGACCGAAGGGCCGACCCTGCGTGCGGCGGCCGGCTGAACCGAGACATTTTGCGGCTGGCGCCCCGCCGGCCCGGCCGCCTCTCTGAAACCCGATGCCCGTCCCGTCCCGCCGCGCCCGCATCTACTCCGGCACCGCCCGTAACCTTGCCCGCCTCGCGGGCGTGTTGCGCCGCGGCGGCCTTGTCGCGGTGCCGACCGAGACCGTTTACGGCCTCGCCGCGGACGCCCTCGACGCACGGGCGTGCGCCCGCATCTACCGCGCAAAGGGCCGGCCTGCCACGGACCCGCTGATCGTCCACCTCGCCGCCGCCGCCGAGTTGGAAACGGTGGCCGAGGGCAACCCCGCCGCGCGCCGGCTCGCAGCGGCCTTCTGGCCCGGACCCCTCACGCTCGTGCTCCCGCGGCGTGCCATCGTACCCGCGCTCGTCTCCGCCGGACTCCCCAGCGTCGCCGTACGCGTGCCCGCCCACCCGCTCTTCCGCCGGCTCTTGCGCCTCACCGGGCGGCCCCTCGCGGCGCCCAGCGCAAATCCCTTCGGCTACGTCAGCCCCACGACCGCCGAGCACGTCCGCGCTGGCCTCGGCGCGCGGATCGAACACATCCTCGAAGGCGGTCCCTGCGCGGTCGGGGTCGAGTCCACCATCGTCGACCTGCGCGACCCAGCGCGGCCCGCGCTGCTGCGCCCCGGAGCGATCTCCCGCGCGCAACTGGAACAGGAGCTCGGGGTGCGCGTCGCGGACGGCGGCCCGGTGGGCAGCGCACGGCGGGCCCAAGTCGCGCCGGGCCAGCTGGCTCGGCATTACAGTCCCCGGACCCCAGCGACGCTGCACGCTCGGCTTGATCCCGCCACGGTCGCCGCGGGTCCGGCGGACGAGGCGTGGCTCTTCCTTGCCCGCCCGCCAGGCCGGACCCGAGCAAACGTCCACTGGCTCGACCCCCGTGGCGACCTGCGGGGCGCGGCCCGGCGGCTGTTCGCGCGCCTGCGCGAGCTCGACGCGGCCGGCTACCGGCACCTCCACCTTGAGGCGGCACCGGGCGAGGACGGTTTCGCGCTAGCGATCAACGACCGGCTCCGCCGCGCCGCCGCCCGCTGAAGTGCGGGGTGCCGCTAGGCCTCAATCTACCCGTCGACACGGCAGCAGGGCGGCGTCCTGCATCCCGTGGATGATCTTCTTGTCGGCCGGGCAGAAGGTAGCGAGCGCGCCGGTGAGCCGGGTCGTGCCGGCCTCGACGGTGTAGTAGGGGCAGAGCCGGAGCCTGCCCGGCTGCGGACGCGCGTCGGCGGCCCCGGCAGCGTCGGCGGGGTAAATCGGGTGCTCCAGCAGGCGCGGCTTGCGGAACACCTGGAGCACGCGGGGATGGTGCGACGCCTCCGCGAGGGCCTGCTCGATGGCGGCCTGCCAGACCTCGCGCGGGACATCGCTGCCGAGGGTGACCCCGCGCGCCCCCCACGCGGACTCGTGGAACCCGCTGATCTTGAGGATCAGATCCCTTTCTTTCTGGGAGGCGGCGGCCAGTTCCCGCCAATCGTGGAGCGGACGCCCGCCGACCAGTGGGCCATCGAGCACCGCGCCGGGCGGCAGGGGCGCCGGGTCCACGATCCACGACGGCGGGATCAACGCGGAGAGGGTCCGTCGCGCCCCGGCGGTGAGCGCCTCGGCCCAGAAGTCCCGCAACCGAGGGTGGTGGAACAGGGCGAGCGCAAGCTTCTCCTCCTGGAAGGCGCGGAGCGGCGGGGCGACCGCCAACTCGCCAGCCGCCCACGCATCGAGGATAAAGCGGTGCGCCGGGATGTTCGGCAGGTCGAAGAGCTCAAAAAATCGGTAAATGATATCGATGCGTTCCGGATTCCCGTCGACGGCCAGGCATAGCGTCGACCCCAGCGGGAAGAGTTCCTCGGGCCGCACGCAATGCACCCGCTGCCCCTGCAGTTGCAGTTGCTGCGCCAGCCATTCCATCTCCGGCCGGTAGGTGGCCGCCTCCGCGCTGACCACGAGCGCGATGACCGGGTTGCGCACCGCGGGCCGGAGCGCCGCGAGGGCGGCGTGGAACCGCGTCACCAGCGTGTCGCCCGCGCCGAGGATGTCGCCCGTGCCGGCGTAGAGGCGGTTGAGGAAGGCGGTGAGACCCACCCCGCCCGGGACGGAGTCGAGCTCGGTGAGCGCCCAGCCCTCCGCCGTCAGCAGCAGGTCGGGGCGCAGCAGGGTCGGCAGGGCGCCGCGATTGGCGGGATGCCGACCGTGGGCGAGTAGTTCCGGCGGCTTGCCCCGGTCGAGGTACTCGGCGACCCACGGCGCGATCAACGGACGGTTGCGGAGCAGGTTACGGCCCGCAGCGGAACGCAGGTAGAGCGTCTCCAGCGCTTGGTGAAACTCGAGGCACGCCGCGCCAATCGCCTCCAATTCGGCAACTTGGGCGCCCGTCAGGGGCCAGGCGTCCGGCGACAGGCGCCAGGTCTTGGCCTCAAAGAGGCTCTGCGCGGCGAAGGCGCCGCGGAGTTCCGCCGGGGATAAGGGCATCGCCGGGAGGGGAAGGACGGACGTGAGACGGCGCGGGCCGGGCTCACTCGTCGTCCATCTGGATCTCCTTGTTGCGGTGCCGCGGGCAACCGGCGCGGAGCCACGCGTTGATGAACCGGTCGAGGTCGCCGTCGAGCACGCCCTGCGTGTCGCTGGTGCTCACGCCGGTGCGCAGGTCCTTGACCATCTGGTAGGGCTGGAGGACGTAGCTGCGGATCTGGCTGCCCCAGCCGATCTCACCCTTCTCGCCGTAGAACTTGTCCATCTCCGCGCGCTGCTCGTCCTGGCGCTTCTCGTAGAGCCGCGCCTTGAGGACGTTCATCGCGCTGGCGCGGTTCTTGATCTGGGAGCGCTCGTTCTGGCAGACCACCACGATGCCCGAGGGCAAGTGCGTGATGCGCACGGCGGAGTCCGTGGTGTTGACGCCCTGACCGCCCTTGCCGGACGAGCGGTACACGTCGACCCGGATCTCGCCGTCCGGGATCTCGATGTTAATTTCCTCGTTGATCTCGGCGATCACATCGATCGCGCAGAACGAGGTGTGGCGGCGCTTGTTGGCGTCGAACGGGCTGATGCGCACCAGCCGGTGGACGCCGCGCTCGGCTTTCACGTAACCGTAGGCGTTCTCGCCCTTCACCAACACGGTGGCGCGGCTGATCCCGGCCTGGTCACCGGGCTGGACGTCCTGCAGCTCCACGGTAAAGCCGCGACGCTCCGCCCAGCGGTTGTACATCCGGAAAAGGATGTCGGCCCAGTCGTTGGACTCGGTGCCGCCGGCGCCGGACTGGATCGAGAGGATGGCGTTGTTGCGGTCGAACTGACCGGTGAGGAAGGCCCCGATCTCGATCGCGTCGAGCTCGCGCACCATCGCGGTGACTTGGTCGCTGAGCTCAGCGGCGTACATCTCCTGCTCCGCGCCGGAGGCGGCCTCGACCAGTTCCACCATCACGCCGACGTCGTCGACCTTTTTGCGGAAGGCGACCACGGGAAGCACGGCCTTCTTCAGGCCGTTGAGCTTGGCGATGTGGCGCTGG
>Ga0078894_10001471_pt1 | contig 17498 bp, 5 predicted proteins | sample LauGreSu1BDMLBSD_2_FD_67506 | JGI IMG/M metagenome (GOLD analysis project Ga0078894, IMG submission 67506) | Freshwater lake microbial communities from Lake Michigan, USA - Su13.BD.MLB.SD (version 4) (version 4) | ecosystem: Environmental > Aquatic > Freshwater > Lake | place: Lake Michigan, USA... | reverse complement strand
GTCTTGAAGAGTCACTTAAAACAGTAGCTCCTGATTTATTGGAAGTCCATTGATATGTAAGATTTGGAATACCCACTTGTACTGTATAGTCTTCCGTTTCTCCCCATGTAAAGGTAGCATTACTAGGAACACCTGTAGCTACTGTAGTTTCAACATTGGTAATACGCATTCTTGTTTTGCCAAATGTTGCATTCAATGGTGTGGTAATTGAAATAGTATTAGTATTCGGTCCATTAGCAAAAGTAGGCGTCAATAAAAACTCTTCTCCTGGATCTAGGAAGTCTCCATCTTGATTCCAGTCAAAGAACGCTTTGGTCATATTTCCAAAGTTACCCCCACAAGTACCTATCTGAACTGTTAAGTTATTGGCAACTCCTGGTACTAATAAAGGCACAGGAACAGTTGAGTTTGTATAATCAATATGACCATTAACTCCAACTTGTACACCGGTACCTTGTGTACCAATAAGTCCTGGCTGAGGACAAGATGATATATTATTGATAGTACCAAAGGTAACACGAAGAATTTCTTCATCAGCTGTTGATGTAGCTCCTGAAGCAGGATATGTTGGTGGTGTTCCAGCTCCTCCTTGTCCATATATATGATTTAATACTGTACCAATACATGCTAAGTTTGTATCACTTTTTATAGCAGTAGGTGCTATAAGAAAATAATCTTTATCTACTTTTATTTTTACCGTTTTATTTACAGTACATCCACCACCTGAAGCCGTAACTCTATAGATATATGTGCCAGGAGTAGTAGGTATAACCGTTTGAGAAGCACCTGTCAAAGAAGGATTTGCACCTGCTTGCGTACTATCAGAAAACCATGTAAATGAAGTAAATGAAGTACCAGGACCTTGAGTTACATTCAATAAAACACTAGCCCCTTCACATATACTAGCACTATCCGCTAATAAATTGATAGTAGGTGCAATCGTATCGGGAGGTGTTGTAGATGTATATACCATCAAAGAACGAGGCCCTTCACATAATGTAATTGGATTGACCGTCGAAACATAAAATGTATCGGTACCAAAAGCAGGACTATTTCCATTATAAAATGCATCCGTAGATGATTGTAATATTGTATTTGTAGTTGGTGTTTTATACCATCTAAATATTGGCCCTGTTAATGCTGGTGAAGTAGCATCAGTAACTACTGTAGTAGTACTAGGCGCTAATCCACACTTAGAAATAGAGGTAGTAGTAGGTGCTGCTGGCAAAGGATTTACAGAAATAATAGTAGAATCACTTGACTGACAACCCGAGATATCGGTAATTGTTACTTTATACGTAGTAGTAGGTATTGTAGTTGGATTAGGGAAAATAGTTTGTGTATTTCCACCATTGTTCCATACATATCCTGTAGATGGATTTACTACAGGCGCTTTATTTCCACTGATTACAAAATTTGGACGGTTTGTTGTAGTTGCTGAACCTGTAGCTCCTAACATAGCAGCCATCGATTGATTATCATTTTGTCTTGTTATTCCACACGTAAAACCTGGAACATTAAATAGCATTGAACTAGCTGCAACGTTAAATGCAGTAGGATTTTCGGAATGACAGAACGTCAATACAATATTGGAAACTCCATCCCATGCAAATGTAGAACTCACAGGACTACCCATAGCTGGAGCACCTATTGTTCCAAATGTAAATGTATTTACAACATTCGCCGTAGGGGTATAAGATGCCAATGCACCTGGTGCTTCATAGACTTTTGTTTGCAACAAAGTATCTATAAAAGTTGTATTGGGGAATGCAGCTAAAGTCGTATGACCTATCCACAATTGAACGCCTTCATAGGTTGCTGCCGATGTAGTAGGGGTAAAACCGATAGCGGTAATATTACCTCCAGACAATCCCATAGCTGTAAGCTCGGATGCACGAATAATATACTGAGACTTAGTTCCTCCCCAGCCACCTGCAAAGATAGACTGTCCAGTACCAATACCCGTAGTAACTGTGTTTCCTATATTAGCGATACCTGCTTGCATTAGGTTAGCTTTAATAGTATCGGTCAAACCGCTACAAATAGGATTGATTTTAACATCAAAAGCAATAGTAGGTGCTGAAAGAAATGTAAATGCATTTCCTCCAGTCGCATCGGTAAGACCTGCTACAGATGCTAGATTTACAGATGTCAAACATGTATTAGAAGGTATAAGAGATACTAATCTACCTGAAACATTTGGGGTAGTAGCATTATCTTGTGCTACTATAAAGTATTGAATACTATCTCCTACAACAGGAGCCGCTGTCAATAAACTATAGTCCATTGTAAATGTAAACGGTGATGTAGTATTTGAAGCTTCTACAAATTTCCAACCTAAACCTGCTGATGTATTAGCACCAAATGTAGTAGCATCCGTTGTTTTTCTATAGTATAATCTTGGCTTAGCTGTAGTAGTATTTATACCTGAATTATCGGTAATAGTTGCCGATAAAACTTGTGCATTGGTACAAGCTAAATTTGGCAATGTTGAGAAATTGATTACAGGACCTGCCTGGTCAATAGGGGCTGTAGAAGTAAATTCTACTGCTCCAATATCTGGAAAAGTTCCTCTAGTAGTATTTGTATAATCATTAGTAACAGAAGATAAAACAAAAGCATTATTATCTGCCAAGTTAGGTGTAGTTGTTGGTGTAACTACTCCATTGGTAACCGTAACTGGAATATCAGCGGTAACAGAACCTTGATCCCTAATACCCATAAATGTTTTATAAGTACCACAACTTTGATTGAAAGCAGGGTCTCCTGAAAGACTAAATGTATCGGTAAGGGCTGTGGTAAGTAACCCTTCTGCATATAAATATGAGTTAGGTACTGCTGGAGTAAAATAAATATTATTTACCGCGGTAAGATTGGTAGGTGCTACTGCTGGAGTAACATTGGTAGACAAACGCAACGCAGCGTAAGTTCCCGTACCTGCAGGACCAGGGCTAGAAGGCGCATTATTCAAATGAATAATATTATTTCTCAAATCTAAGCTTCCCAAAGTACTATACTGAACTCCAGAAGCACCATAAGAAATACCTCCACCATCGGTAGTAAGTCCGGTAATATAAAATGTATTGTTCCACAAAAATGCGCTGGTTCCAGAAGACATCTGATATCCAAAGTTATTAGGAGAACGAAGACCAAAAAATACGTTTGATACAATATTATTTATAAATGTATCCGTACCTGACGAAGAGGTATTACTAATACCGTGAGTATTGGCTGCTGTACCTAATGAATTATTGGTAATATTTGTAAATAAATTATTTCTAATTGAACGATTAACTGTAGAAGAAGTAATGGACAACCCTCTAACAGTAGAACCACCTGTAGTAGTAGCACCTGCAAATAAGTTTGTCACTTGATTATTGTGCAATGAATACAACAAACCTGTAGAAGTAGATACAGTAACTCCTGTAATAGTAGCGGTAGCGGTAGTAGAAGCATAAGGTACTATTAATGAGTCAATAATATTGTTCCTTACCATCCCCGAAGAAACTCCTGCAATTGAACCTGATGTCATAGTGATTCCTGTCAAAATAGGAAAACCTGCAGTAGTAACTGGAACTGAAGTAGTAGACACCATTCTATCAATCGTATTATTCTCACAGAAAAATCTTCTTCCTCCTGAAACCGAAATTCCTGTACCCGAACAAGTCATAGAAGCATTGACACGATCCATTACGATACTAATATAGTTGTTGTTGATAAATTTATCCGCTGCATTTACAGCAGTAGAAATTCCATCTGTAGCAGTAATTCCATTTAGTGGGCCTCTAGAATTTAATATAATAGTATTATTATTAATAGCAAAACCCGAATCTATAGAACTGGAACCTGAAGAATTAATTCCTGTAAATGCAGTTGCAAAAGTTTGACCATTAAAAAGAGCAACTTTTATATTAATATTATTATTAAGAATTTCTAATTTTTTTGAACAGGTTATGAAATTTTTCAATACACCTGTTCCTCCTCCAGAAGTTCTAATTGAATCTGCTCCATTGGATATATTATTATTATTGGCAATCATATATCCATTTCCTTGTTTTAGATCCACATAAACTGCTTGAGCTGAGAATGGATTTAAAGTACCCGAGATATGGAAATGTCTATTGATCAATGTATTGTTTCTCGCTGCGGTAGTATCAAAAACTGTAGCAGTAGGTGTACCACCAAACCCTCCAACAGCAATACAAGCTTGTTGTCCTGAAATAGTTCCACTTCCATTCATTGTACGAGTAAGTGTTATTATATTACTATCCGCGATACATGTTTTTTGTCCAGCAACGCCCATATCAATACCAAACATACCATGAGACTGAGCCGTACTGGTAAGTCCATTGGATGTGTATGACAAATTGATATTATTCCGAATGGCTCTATTAGATATAACCGGAGTAGACGGCGTAACAACAGCCTCTATACCTGCTGTACCTCCTGTACTATTATTGATTGAATTTAGTGTAATCGTATTACCCCTATATAGATTGGATGCACCTGTAAATCCTGCAGGCACTGTAGTAGCCAAAGCAGAAATACCTCTAATATTGTATCCAAGATTGACAGCTAAGGTATTCGTAAATACAACCGTAGGAGACGTTATAATATTAGAATCACATATATATCCTGTTACCCCATTTCTAAATTCGATACCCACCATTCTAGCGGCTGTATTTCCTAAATTATATGTAGAATGACCTGTAGCAATAGCCGTACCATGATCATGACAAGCAAGTGTAATCGTATTCATACTTACTCTGTTTCCTGTTTCAATAATAGTAGCTGTATTGGGTGTACTTAAAAAATATACCCCTACTTGCGCACTATCTATAATATTGTTATAAACAGTGTTAAAAGAATTGGTTCCTGAAGATGCCGTAGCCAACTGCGCTGTAGCCGCAGCAGTAGGTAAATGCGTACAAGCAAAATAAACCCCACGAGAGTTTACATAAGAAGGTCCCATTTGGATCGTATTATTAACAACCGTATTGTTCGAACAACCATTGGTAGCCGATGCCGCCAAGAACGCAATACCCCATTCGGTACGATCGTTGGTTGCTGGCGCTTTTACAGTACCTGCAGACGCATTGATAATAAATCCTGATATCGTAACAAAGTCTGAACCTATAAACTCAATAACGGCATCTAATAAACCTGCCGCGGTTTGAACCGGTGCCGAAATGGTATTTCCATTGCCAATAAAAGTTAATGATGCTGTAGCTGTACCGGTCACATTGACTACATACCCTCCTGCTGGAGCGGTTTGAGGATTTCCTGCTGCTATAGTTACTACCGTATTCTGAGTAAGTGTAGCACCTGTTACCGCATTAAGAGCTGTAATAGCAGCACCTAAATCGGCATACGTACCTGCAGCGTCCCCAGTAATAGTAACCTGCGCATTCATGGTCAACCCCATCAACAATATGATAGAAATCGAAAGCGATTTCCACAAGGCGTTATTGGATGTTTTCCTTTTTTCTAAAGTATGCGAACTAATACAAATAGTATTGGCATCTTTTGTCATGGTAAAACTTTTTTCCATACTGTTAAAAATTTAAAATTTAGTTATATTAATTATTAATTTTATTTATGTTCAAAAAAATAAGAGACAATTATTTATATAAGCAATTGAAAATAAATGCATTATACTAAAAAAGTATGTTTTTTACATACAATTTAAACATAAATATTCTTATTTTTATGAGGTGCTAAGTTATATATTTATTTTTTTTCTTCTAATTTTTTTTTATTTTTTTTTTTGATTTTTGTCAAAAAACCTCCAAAACCCTTATTTTTACTCATAAAATTTAATAAAAAAATTGTTAAAAAAATTTTAAAGCAATCTTATGTATACTGTTTTTTATTATTTTTTTATTAAATAAAATAATTTTTTGAGATTGAGAAGATAGCTTTAAACGAATCGCTTTAAAATTTGCTTTTTAGGCTCGGGAAATTTTTATTTTTATAACATACGTATATCTTCAATTATTGAATGGGGTTATAATTATTTTTGAACTAAAAACTATCTATACAATAAAACATTAATGACTTTTACTGATTTTTTTTATTTTAAATATCTATTTTCTAATTTCTAATATCTCTAATTTTCCAGAATTTTTGCCAACCATGTAATGTTTTTTGCCATGGATATGGATAGGTTGTACTGTTTTTACATCTCCTTTTATTATGAGTTCACATTGATTCGCGGTTTGAAATCGTGTTCCATTTTGGTTCAAAATCCACAGTCCTTTGCCTGCATCCATTCTACCCGTTTCTATTTCGGCACTATAGTCATTGCCTACTAATAGGATATCATTCCAGCCGTCATTATTGATATCATTGAACTGGATAGCTTGTATAGGAAACCATTGTGCTTCAGTTGGGAGATCTATTTCTTTAAATATACCTTCTTTTGAAGAAAGCAAAATCTTTGATTTCAAATCTTGAATTTGATATCGTTCCGCATCCTTCATTTCTTCTTTGGTGAAAATTTCGTCCGCCGTTTTAGAAGCATATTGATGATATCTATAAAATCGTTTTTTCAAAAAAATCATTTGATCCAGCATTAAATCGCGCTGGGCGATAGGATAGCATGTATCTCCATTATATTGTGTGAGAAAAATATCGGTACTACCATTTTTGTCAAAATCATTTACATACATAGAAATAGGTTTGCTAGGACTGCATTGATATCGACTATTGACGCCATAATTCCCCAGTACAAAATCGGGTAATCCATCCTGATTCAAATCCTCAACGGCAAGCGAGGTCCACAATCCATGTTGAGAAATTAAAGCTTGTCCAGTAGAATCGAGAACACCATTTCGATTTAGATAATATGTTGGTTGCATCCACTCGCCCACAACTAGTAAGTCGAGCCATTGATCCTGATTGACATCTACCCATTGAGCTGCGCTTATCATCCCCATTTTTCTATGGATAGTTGGGGTCTTCATTTTCAATATAGATCTTTTATTGCTTTGAAGCAAATAGCTTTTGGGTATTAAACCAAAACTTCCCGGCATAATATAACCACCTATAAATATATCGAGCATTCCATCTTTATCCATATCAGCTATTGCCATAGATTTGGCACTTACGTATATAGAATCAAAAATGGTGTTTTTAGATTTGACCAATTTTCCGTTTCCTTCATTTAAATAGAGTCTAGCAGGATACATTTTTATATTTTTGCTATAATCATTCCCTCCACTAAGCACAATGAGATCTTTGTCATTATCCTTATCTATATCTATCCATTGAGCATGAATGTCTTCGTATTTTTTATCGGCTACAAAATCAGGTATATATATAGTATCAAAAGTACCTTGACTAAATTGTTTGAAAATACGTGCTGAAAAATCTTTGGCGCCTCCTATAAAAAAATCTTCTCGTCCATCGTCATCATAATCTGACACTGCTATACAAGGTCCTAGTTTTGAAAATTGACGATATAAAAGAGGTTCTAGTTTGTAATCTATAAATGTATTTTCGGCATGGGTATAATTAATATTGAGTTCCGAAGCCACATTATTAAAACAAGGATGATGGATAATTTTTTGTTGAGTATTTTGTGCTAGTTTATCTTCCTGTAGAATAATATGCATTGAATCTACGGGAATATTATAATACCATTGTACACTTTGATTGGGCCATATAATTTTGGCATTTATATGTGTATGAACACCTAATCCTATGTGAACTATTGGTTCGTGCGTGGATAAGTACCCTTTTATAGGATAATAATTGGAGGAAGTCAATAATGAATCCTTATTATAAATTTCTACTCGAGTACCAAACGCATTATCGGCATACTTAGATTTGAGTTTCAATCTAAGATAATGATTTGAAGATTTGGGAGTTTTGTTTTCAAGAAGCAGTGCATATTGATTGATATTATTAGTAACAATATCGAGGTCGCCATCATTATCCAAATCGGCATACACTGCGCCATTGCTCCAAGAAGGAATTGAAACGCCTGCTTTTTTTGTATAGTCTTCAAATTGTGCATTTCCTATATTTTTAAAGAAATAATTCGAAATCTGAACGGTAGGAAATATTGATAACAACTGATCTACTTTATCTATATCATTGGGAATCTGTGCCAAAATTTTATTAAATGAATCCAATCTATATCGGAGCACATCCATATCGGACACATCTCTATAATAGCCATTGGAAATATATATATCTTTCCATCCATCATTGTCAAAATCTGCTATAAGAGGGGCCCAGCTCCAATCCGTATGACTTACATGGGCTGCATAAGCTATATCCGAAAAATATTTATTGTGATAATTGAGCTGCAGTACATTTTTTACAAATTGGGCTTTGAGTCCATATTTTTCAGCTTTATAAAACTCATCATAGCTTAGCATTTGTTTAAACTGTTTTTGTCTAAAATTATTTTGTGGCAGCATATCTAAGACCATTAAGTCATTATACCCATCATTATTGATATCCTCAAAATCAGACCCCATAGAAAAGTATGAGAAATGTGAGAAAAAAGAATCTTCTTTTGGCGAAAAAAAGGCTTTTCCATTATTTATAAAGAGTTTATCGGGCTTTAGGTAATCATTGCACGTATATATATCCAAAAAACCGTCGGCATTGAAGTCTGCTACTATTGCACTTAGTCCAAAACTATGCGAAAGCAATCCTACTTGTTCTGTTTTATCTTCAAAAAAACCATTATTATTCGTATAATATCGATTACTCACATGAGTTCTTTCTTCATTATCCACAGCAGATAGCTCACCATTTTTGTCATATGCAAGTACTACTTTTTTGGCATCGCGAAGATTATATGGATGATTAAGCAAAAATAAATCTAAGTCGCCGTCTCTATCAAAATCGGCAAAATAGGATTGGGTACTGTACGAAGCGTCTGCCAATCCATACTCTTTTGCTTTTTCGGAGAACGTATTATCTTTATTATTTATAAATAACTGATGAATTCGCTTGGAAGAATCTTTAAATGCACTTTTACATACATATATATCGATCCAGCCGTCATTATTAATATCTATCATTGTAGCTCCTGTACTCCAGCCAAAATATCCATCTAACTTTGCTGTCTGTGTAATATTTTCAAAGGTTAGATTTCCTTTATTTAAAAAAAGTTCATTTTGATTGAGATTTGAGGTAAAAAACAAATCTTGTAGTCCGTCATTATTGATATCTCCCACAGCTATGCCCGCACCATTATACATGTATTCGTATGTGGTAACATTCATATTTTTGTTTTCTTGAATGATATTTACAAATTTTAGCTTAGATTGTTTGGGATCATGCATCGAAAAAACCTGAGCTTGTGCTTTTAAAACCGCTAAAACTGAGAAGTATAACATTAAAAATTGCTTCATTTTTTAAACACAATTTAAGTAAGAACAAATATAACTAAAAAATTAAATAGTTGTAAATTTTTGGGTTCATTTTTTAATTCGAAATTAGGATTAATTATTCGCACCTTACTAATTATTAATCACTCTGTCTATGATCATTCTCTGTTTTTATCTGTTTCTCAAAACCTGCAATACTCCCTTGTTTTTGGCAATAATAAAACATTTGAACCCCTTTATTCTTATAGGCTTAACATCGGTAACATCACCTATGGTTTCATATCCTTCTCCAAAAACAGGCGTCCATTTTTTGTTACCTTCATTTCGAAGAATCAATCCTATTCCTGCATCTAAATATCCCGTTTCAATTTCCATGCCATATTCATTTCCAGAAAGCAATAAATCTAAATCGCCATCTTGATCATAATCAAAAGCATTGATGGCTTTTGCAGGGAAATACTGTGCTTCTTGGGGAAGTTTTTTTACACCGCCATTGTTTCCCGCATTGAGGTATACAATCATGGTATTGAGATTATTTGTCATAAAAATTTGAGCATCTTTCATTTCATCGGGTGTAAATATATCTTTCATCATAGCTCTTGAATAGGGAGCATATCGGGTAAATCTTTTTTTCAAAAAGATCATTTGATCTAACATCAAATCGCGTATAGGCAATGGATAGAGCGTATCTTTATTATAATACGAAATGACCGCATCGGTACTACCATTTTTATCAAAATCATTTACCGTAAGATACAAGGGCGCTTTGGTAGAAGCAGAAAATCGAGAATTTAGACCCAAATTTCCTGCTATGAGGTCTTTTTCGCCATCGTTGTCCAAGTCCGCCAAATGTAATTTTTGAAACAACCCGCGCATTTCTCCTATAATATTTATTGTAGGATTGAGAACACCTGCATTGTTTTTGAGAAATTGAATATGTGTCCATTCTCCAGCCATAACGAGGTCTTTCCAACCATCTTTGTCCATATCGTGCCAAATAGCATCATTTATCATCCCAAAATTGTCAAAAGAATCTACTTCGTATCGATTCCCAAAATTACGTATCACATAGCTCTTGGGCATTCGACCATAATGTCCCGGAACAATTTGTCCCGCTACTGCTATATCTTCCCATCCATTTTGGTCATAATCTTCTATAGCTATAGCTTTTGAACTTAGATATAATGCTGGAAAAACAGTTAAATTGGCTTTTTCAAAATTTGCTTTTCCATCATTGATATAAAGTCTAAAAGGATATTTGGAAAGTTGCCCAGGATATTCATTGCCCCCCGAAGTTACTAATAAATCCTTATCCCCATCTTTGTCCCAATCTATCCATTGCGAAGCCAAATCCTCAAACTCTTTATCTGCTTTCCACACAGGTATCGCTTTTAGATCAAAAGTTCCATTTGAATTTTGCAAATATAATTGAGCCGACTCATCTTTGGCTCCTCCTACAAAAATGTCATCCAACCCATCGCCATTGGCATCTGAAACAGATATACAAGGCCCTTGTTTTGAGAATTTTTTATATAGTAGTGGCTCTAATTTAAAATCAATATATTCGTTTTCCTTGTGTTGATAGGATATGAGTGTTTGCTTCGTGATATCTTCAAAACGCATTGATTTTGCATTCTCATACTGAGGAGTAGAAGACATTGCTTGTGCCTGATTTAACGCAATCAATTGGTTGGCTGCTACATTTTCGATTCGTTGCTCCATGCCATTACTCCATATTACCCGAACATTTACCGTTTGATTTTTACCCAATCCAAAATGTACAAAATGTTCATGGCTAGATAAATAACCTTTGATGGGATAATAGGTTATTTCCTGAAATCCAGAATCGGATGTGGTAATTTGAACTTTTGCACCAAATCCCGCATCTGCAGAGGAAGAAAGTAGTTTACATCTCAAAAAATTTCCATATTTGTTTTCTACTGCATTGTTTTTGAAGACAAAGGCATATTGATTGATATTATTGACCACTAAATCTAAATCGCCATCATTATCCAAATCGCCATAGGCAGCGCCATTGCTAAATGATGGAATTTCAAGACCTGTTTCTATTCCTAGTTTTTGAAATTTGAATTGACCCAAATTCTTATAAAAAGCATTAGGAATAGCTACATTTGGATAAAATTCAAGTAATTGATTTCTATTAAATTGTTTTTTTTGTTTTGCATATTCTTTGGATAACGAATCTAAGACATATCTATTAATATCTTGATCCGTAAAATCTCTAAAAAATCCATTTGTTATATAAACATCTTTCTTGCCATCATTATCAAAATCTGCAATTAAAGGGGCCCAACTCCAATCGGTAAAAGCCATTCCTGTTGCATAAGAAATATCCGAGAATGTTTTTCCATCAAAACGAGTTTGCAATACATTTTTTACAAATTGAGATTTGAAACCATACTTGACTAATTTTTCATATTGATCATAACTCATCATCAGTTTTGATTGTTTTTGCCTGTAATTAGACTCTGGCAACATATCTGTAACAATCAAATCTGCAACACCATCATTATTCAAATCTTCAAAATCAGATCCCATTGAATTATAAGACATGTGATGAAAATATTGATCGGTTTCTTCTTTAAAAGTTTTGTTTTTTTGATTAATAAATAAGAAATCGGGCTCTGAATAGTCATTGGCTATATAAATATCGGGATACCTGTCGTCGTTAAAATCTGCAATTACAGCACTTAAAACAAAAGAATGTGTTTTAAGTCCATAGCTCAACGTTTTATCAACAAAAACCCCCCCTTGATTTTCCATAAATTTACAACTGTAGAATCTGTTGTATGGTTTTTCTTCAGATTGTAATTGACCTTTAGCGTTTTTGACCAATACAATTTTTTTTGCTTCCTTAATTTTCTCCGGAATATTCGCTAAGAATAAATCTAAATCGCCATCCAAATCAAAATCTCTAAAATAGGCTTGCGTAGAATACGAAGAATCGGCCAATCCATAATCCTTAGCCCGATCGGAAAAAGTATTATTCTTGTTATTAATATACAAATTATGAATGCGTTGATTGGGATTTTTCAAGACAGATTTACACACATAAATATCTAACCAACCATCTGCGTTTACATCTATCATTGAAATACCAGTATTGAATCCTTCCCCTTTGTCAATTCTTGCCGTAGCAGAAATATCTTGAAATACAAAACTTCCTTTATTTAAAAACAATTTATTTGAGCTCATATTCCCACTAAAAAAGATGTCTTGGAGCCCATCATTATTTATATCGCCTATAGCTACACCACCTCCATTATATAAATATTCATAATTCATTACATTGAATTGTTCATTTTCTGAAATGTAATTTACAAAGTCAATATTCGTTTTTTTAGGGTCCTGAATTGTAAATAATTGTGCATTGACTATGAAACATAAAGAGTTAATGGTCAATAATAATAGAATTTTATGTATACTCATTTGTATTTTTCAATTTTAAACTACCGAACAAAGGTAGAAAATTAAATATATTCAAACTATTTTTTATACTTTTGATTTTACTTTCAATATATACAAGTATGAAATCTATTTTCTTTTTATTGTTTTTAATGCTTTTTAAAAACAATATGGCACAATCTCCTAGGATTGTGGCCTGCAACTCAGGTGCCATTCAGTTGATTATGGAAGATATTTTTTCGCCACCAGTAGCTAGTAGAATTCACGTTTATGGAAATATCGCCGCCTACGAAGTATTGTGCAAAGAACCCAAAAGCCCTTTAAAAAGTTTGTATGGTCAAATTTCTCATATTCCTTCCATTTCGGAACCTAAAGAAGCAATACATTATGAAGCAGCAGCAAGTTTTGCTTTTATAAAAATTACAAAAAAACTCGTTTTTTCGGAACATCTAGCCGATTCTATGCTAGTAAAAGAACGAGCATATTGGGATAATATATTGAAGAATGATGCACTCATCCAGGCTTCTGAACGATATGCCGAACAAGTCAAAAATGAACTGATGCCTTGGATTCAAAAAGATGGATACATCTATACCCGTACTTTAGAACGTTATAAATTGAGCGATTCGCTCGGTGCATGGCAGCCCACGCCGCCCGAATATCACAATGGACTAGAGCCCAATTGGATGTATATACGAAAAATGACCTACGACAGCCTTGAATTTGAGTCTTATACGCCAAATTATCCTTACAGCGAAAAAAAGACCTCCCCTTTTTATAAAGAAGCGATGAAAGTATATAAATGCTTTGCCAAAGATAGCCAAAAAAGAGCCGAAACGGCTTGGTATTGGGACTGTAATCCGGCAACCACTATAAGTTCGGGGCATTTGAGCTATGTAGTAAAAAAACCAACGCCTGGTGGACATTGGTTGAAAATCACGACACAAACGGTGCATAATCTAAAGATGAATTATATTGATGCTACAGAACTCTATACGGTAGCAAGTATTGCTATGTTTGAAGGATTTATACAATGCTGGGCTAGTAAGTATAAAAGCAATTCGATAAGACCCGAAACCTATATTCAAAGAGTTATAGATAAAAACTGGAATCCACTTATCGAAACACCGCCCTTTCCCGAATACACAAGCGGCCATAGCGTAGTTTCCGCGGCTATTTCTTCTATATTGACCCACTATGTCAAACAGCCCTACTCTTTTTATGATTCTTCACAAATGTTTTTGGATATGAAGCCTCGATTTTTCAAATCCTTTATGGATGCTTCTCAAGAAGCTTCTATGAGTCGTTTTTATGGTGGCATTCATTTTATGCCTGCACTAGAAGTTGGCCGAAAAATGGGCATTCAAATTTCAAAACATATTTTGAATCGAATAAAAACAAGAATGAAAAATTAGAGGTGAGATATTAGATGAGAGATTTGAGACTAGTGATTTGTGACTAGAAAAATTCCAGCGCAACGTCATCTTTTTATTGCAGACACAAAGCAAGCAATATCTTTAAGGAATGTCCATAGTCATTCATGATTTTTCATCGGACTTGTAAAGACATTGTATGCATTGTCTCTTCGGAAATGGTGATTGAGCGAATGATAATTCGTCCCATACAAATAACTAATTACACTATCTATCACTCTCAAATCTCTAATCTGACATCTCATTTTAAATATCTAATCTCACATTTCAAATTCAAAATTCTTATTTTTGCCAAAATTTATAAAAATACAATTATGTCTAAAGGACCTATATCACAATTTATACAACATCATTATAGACACTTCAATGCTGCGGCACTAGTAGATGCTGCCAAAGGCTATGAAACTCATTTATTGGAAGGTGGAAAAATGCTTGTATCCCTTGCGGGAGCTATGAGTACTGCAGAGCTGGGTATTTCGTTGGCGGAAATGATTCGTCAAGATAAAATAGCCATTATTTCTTGTACTGGTGCCAATTTGGAAGAAGATTTGATGAACTTGGTGGCGCATAGCCATTATGAAAGAGTTCCTAATTATAGAGATTTGACACCCGAGCAAGAATGGGATTTGCTAGAAAGAGGCCTCAACCGTGTTACCGATACGTGTATTCCTGAAGAAGAAGCATTTCGTAGACTCCAAAAACACGTGTATGAGCTTTGGAAAAAAGCAGATGATACTGGAGAGCGATATTTTCCTCATGAATATATGTATCAAATGATTAAAAGTGGCGTTTTGGAGCAATATTATGAAATTGATCCAAAAAATAGTTGGATGGTAGCAGCTGCCGAAAAAAATATTCCAATTATTGTTCCAGGATGGGAAGATAGCACTATGGGAAATATTTTTGCGAGCTATATTATCAAAAATGATTTGAAGGCAAGTACCATGAAATCGGGAATTGAATATATGGTTTGGTTGAGCGAATGGTACAGAGCCAATAGTGGCGGAAAAGGCGTTGGATTTTTCCAAATTGGTGGTGGAATTGCTGGGGATTTCCCTATTTGTGTTGTGCCTATGATGTATCAAGATTTAGAATGGCACGATGTTCCTTTCTGGAGTTATTTCTGTCAAATTTCGGATTCTACAACCTCCTATGGTTCATACTCTGGAGCCGTTCCCAATGAAAAAATTACATGGGGAAAATTGGATATAAATACCCCTAAATTTATAGTAGAAAGTGATGCTACAATAGTAGCACCGCTTATTTTTGCTTATATTTTGGGTCATTAATCATTTCAAGAACCTATATAAATAAAATTTCTTATTTTTGCGCCTCTAATGAAAATGAGGTTTATGAATTAGAAAGTAGGAAAGTTGTAGGAGTGGTTGATCTAGCACGCTTGGAAAGCGTGTAAACCCCAAAAGGGTTTCAAGGGTTCGAATCCCTTACTTTCCGCAGTATCATGGAGATATGTATTGTAGTTTTTTACTTTCCATATCTCCTTTTTTTTACAACAAAAACGCATATATTATGTACCGTTCAAACCATTGTGGCGCATTACGCATCGAAGATTTAGGCAAACAAGTAACGCTTTCGGGCTGGGTTCAAACGAACCGAGACCTTGGAGCCATGACCTTTGTCGATTTACGAGATCGATACGGCATTACACAATTGGCTTTTTCTACCGAAAAAAATGCGGAATTGACCGAAAAAGCGCGCAAACTAGGTCGTGAATTTGTGATTCAGGTAACGGGAACGGTGATAGAACGCAGTTCAAAAAACAAAAATAATCCTACAGGAGACATAGAAATAGAAGTGGCGGAATTGAAAGTAATTAGCATCAGTGAAACACCTCCTTTTACTATTATTGACGATACAGACGGCAGTGAAGAAATTCGTCTTCGTCATCGATACCTCGATATTCGCCGTCCTATAATGCGCGACCGTTTGATTACTCGTGCTAAAATGGTGAAAGTGATCCGTGAATATCTAGACAACCAAGATTTTATAGAAATAGAAACACCTAATTTCATCAAGTCTACACCCGAAGGCGCGCGCGACTTCTTAGTGCCTAGCCGATTACATCCAGGCAATTTTTATGCCTTGCCGCAGTCGCCTCAGATATTGAAGCAATTATTGATGGTGTCTGGAATGGATCGATACTACCAAGTAGTCAAATGTTATAGAGATGAAGACTTCCGTGGCGATCGTCAACCCGAATTCACGCAAGTAGACTGCGAAATGAGTTTTGTGCATCAAGAAGATGTATTGAATATGTTTGAAGGTATGACCAAAACCGTTTTCCAAAAAATCAAAGGCATAGAATTGCCCGATTTTCAGCGCATTACTTTTCATGATGCGATGAAATACTACGGTAGCGACAAACCCGATTTGCGCTTTGATTGCAAAATTGTGGAAATACAAGATATTTTACCAAAATCAGAGTTTGTCGTATTCAATCAAGTAATCGAAAATAACGGAATCGTAGCGGGAGTCAATGCCAAAGGCTGTGCGGGATATACCCGAAAACAAATCGATGCATTGACCGATTTTGTCAAAGAACCACACCGAGGGCTCAATGGACTCGTATGGATTCGATGGAATGAAGAAGGTATCAAATCGAGTGTAGATAAGTTCTACACGCCTGAACAACTTGAAATTATTCTTAAAGCATTTGATGCCGAAAAAGGCGATTTAATTCTATTAGGTGCCGAGCGTGCCTCGAAAGTGAGAAAATCGCTTGGCGATCTTCGTCTTGAACTCGCCAAAAACAATGGCTGGATCAAAGAAGGCGACTATAGCGTGCTTTGGGTTGTAGATTTTCCTCTATTCGAGCTAGATGAAGAGACCGGAGAGACTATTTTTATGCATCACCCATTCTGTATGCCACACGAAACGGATATTCAATACCTAGAAAGTGAGCCTCTCAAAGTGCGTGGGCAACTCTACGATATGGTAATCAACGGAAATGAAATCGTGAGCGGTTCAATTCGTATTCATGATAAACAACTTCAAGATAAAATATTCAATATCCTAGGTATGACCGAAGAAGAAATTGAAAACAAATTTGGATTTATGGTCAATGCGTTCCGCTATGGTGCGCCGCCTCATGGTGGATGTGCATTTGGATTGGATCGTTGGGTACTATTGATGACCAGTGGCGATACTATCCGCGATGTCATCGCTTTCCCAAAAAGCAGCAACGGCAAAGATATGATGATGGATGCACCTACTTACGTAGATCCAAAACAATTGGATGAGTTGGGGATAGCCATAAAGAAGTAAATTA
>Ga0078894_10001470_pt1 | contig 17506 bp, 12 predicted proteins | sample LauGreSu1BDMLBSD_2_FD_67506 | JGI IMG/M metagenome (GOLD analysis project Ga0078894, IMG submission 67506) | Freshwater lake microbial communities from Lake Michigan, USA - Su13.BD.MLB.SD (version 4) (version 4) | ecosystem: Environmental > Aquatic > Freshwater > Lake | place: Lake Michigan... | reverse complement strand
GTTGTCGCTGCTGAGCGATGCGGCGCTGAACCGCCGCTTCCCCGCCTGGTTGGCGGTGCGCCGGGCGCTGCTGACGGAGGCCCCCGAGGAGCAGGCGGAGGCCGCCGCCGCCCTTTCGATCGAGCTGGAGGCGGTGGCGGCCGACTGGACCGCCTGCGGCGGCGACCTGATCCGCCGCTTCCGCCGCCTGCAGCAGGAGGGGGTGCTCGATCTGATCACCTGCGCCGCCACCCACGGCTACCTGCCGCTGCTGCGCGATAGCCCGGAGGCGGTGCGCGCCCAGTTGCTCACGGCCGTGCGCGAACACCAGCGGCTGCTGGGGGAGAGGCCCCTGGGCATCTGGCTGCCGGAGTGCGCCTACTACGAGGGCCTCGACACCCAGCTGGCCGCCTGCGGCCTGCGCTACAGCCTGCTCGATAGCCATGGCCTGCTCCACGCCCTGCCCCGGCCCCGCTACGGGGTGTATGCGCCGGTGTGTTCGCCGGCCGGGGTGGCGTTCTTCGCCCGCGACAGCGAATCCACCCTGCCGGTGTGGAGCGCCAGCCAGGGATATCCGGGCGATGGGGTGTACCGCGAATTCCACCGCGACCTGGGCTGGGACCTACCGGAGGAGCGGCTGCGGGAGGCCGGCATCGGCGACCGGCGGCCGCTGGGCCTGAAGCTGCACCGGGTCACCGCCCAGGGCTGCCCGCTGGAGGGAAAGCAGCCCTACCGCCCGGCGCCGGCGCTGCAACGGGTGCAGGAGCATGCCGAGGCCTACCTGCGGGGCCGTGCGGAACAGCTGCAGGGGCTGGCCAGCACGATCGAGCGCCCGCCGCTGCTGGTGGCGCCCTTCGATGCCGAGCTGTTCGGGCATTGGTGGTTCGAGGGCCCGCGCTTCCTGGCGGAGCTGTTCCGGCAGGGTCCGGCGCTGGAGGTGCGCTTCACCCACCTGCGCCAGGTGCTCAGCTATAACCAAACTCTGCAGGTATGTCGCCCCTCCCCCTCCAGCTGGGGCCAGGGGGGTTATCACAATTACTGGCTGAATGAAACCAATTCGTGGGTGGTGGCCGAATGGCAGCGGGCGTCGCGGGCGATGGTGCGGCGCGTAAACCGGGGCGTGGGCAGCAGCGAACAACGCGACTGGCTCACCCAGGCCGGCCGCGAGCTGCTGCTGGCCCAGAGCTCCGATTGGAGCTTCATCCTGCGGGCCGGCACCACCACCGAACTGGCGCGCGAACGCATCCACCGCCACCTCGACCGCTTCTGGCGCCTGATGGATGCCATCGAACACGGCCAGCCCCCAGGCACGGAATGGCTCCAGGCGGTGGGCCGCGAAGACGGCCTCTTCCCCTCCCTCAACGCCGCCGACTGGGCGACGCTGCCGGCGGCGGGCTGAGGGAGCGGATCCGCCGCGACAGCCCCGGCGGCAGGGTTAGCGTCTGCGGCGCCGAGGCAGCCGTTCCTGGCGGCCCCCCAAATTACCGCCGCCGATGAGTCCGACCCTGCTCACCCAGTCGTCCCTGTTCGGCATCGGCATCGCCTTCTCGCCCCTGCACATCGGGGTGGTCACGCTGCTGCTGCTGGGCCGCGCCCCGCTGCGGCGCTCCTTCGCCTACGTGCTGGGCTGGACCCTGGCCAACGTGCTGGCGGTGGCGCTGCTGATGCTGCTGGGCAGCCACTTCGACCTCAACCTGGCCCACGGGGAACGCGAGCAGGTGCTGATCGATCTGGTGGGCGCCGGCGGCCTGCTGGCCCTGGGCCTCTACCAGCTCACCCCCCAGGCCACCATCGGCGAAGAGGGCATGGCCCTGCGGTTGATGGGCCGCCTGCCGGAGTTCAGCGACGCCCTGCTGGTGGCGATCGGCGCAGCCGGCGCCCTGCTGACCCCGGAAAACCTCGTTTTTTACCTGAAAGAGGCGGGGTTGATGCTGATCAACCACCCGGGCGTATCCGCCGACCTGGAGATCACCAGCCTCTACGCCCTGATGGCCAGCTCCCTGCTGCTGCTGCCGCCGATCGCCTGGATCGCCAGCCAGGGCGGCATCCGCCCGGCGATTGAGAAGCTGGAAGGCTGGCTGCAGCACCGGGCCGAGCCGCTGGTGGGGGTGCTGGCGCTGCTGTTTGCGGTGTATCTGTTCTATGAGGGCATCCACGGTCTGGAGGTGATGGCCACGCTGGCGCCCTATGGCTGAGGCTGGCGTGCTCGTCCGCTGAGGCAGGCGGGCAGGCCCCTCCCTCTATCCATTCGCCCCGGGCCCCGATGGCGCTGATCTTCCACACCATCTGGCTGGGGGGCTGTCCGCCCCTGCGGGCGCTCGACCACCTCGCCCATCTGATGACCCTGTCGGCGGACGACGGATCGGTGCCGCTGCTCTGGCTGGATCGATCCGCCTGGGGGGCCCTGCTCCGCCAAGCACCGCTGCCTGTGGAGGCCTGCGCCGCCGCCCAAATTCCTGCCGCCCTGACGCAGCGCACCGCCGCGCTGCTGAGCCAGCCAAGTGCGCCCATCCACTGGCTGCGCCTCGACCATCCCATCCATGGAGCCCAGCAGCTGCCGGTGCTGCTCCTGGAGGAGATGGGGGAAGACCTGGCCGAGCCCTGGCATGATCTGCGGCCCGCGCTGGAGAGATTGCGCGAGGTGGGGGAGAGCAAGGCCGGCAGAGCGTTCCTGGTGGAGGAGCTGGCCCTGGAGGATCCAGCCACGGCCTGCTTGCTCGAGGGGCCAACGCTGCTGGCCTACCTGCAGACACTGATCGACCACGGTCGGCGGCAGTGGGGGGCCCATGGTCTGCTTTGCCTGCCCTCCGACCTGTTGCGTCTCCTGGCCCTGAGCTGGCGACCAGGGGCATACGGAGATCTGGGGGATGTGGCCGGCCGCCTGCCGCGGCTACCCGTGGCCTGCGATGCCGGGCCGGGCGGCTTCAGCGCGCACCACACCGTGGCGATCGAAAACGATCTGATCGTGGGCACCGATCGGCAGCTCCTGCATGCCCTCACCCTGGCCACGGCCCTGTGGAGCTGGGGACGGGTGCGCGCCATTGCCGGGCGACTCGGAATCCAGACGCCTTCCGACAACCCGGTAGCCCTGTTGCAGGCCGTACTGCCCCACCTCGACCAGCGCCTGCCCCACCCACCGGAACTGGCCCCCGTGCTCCAGCCACCCTGGACCCTGCTGGCTGACTTCATCAATCTCGCCTATGGCGCCCCACCCCTCTTCCATCCAGCCGAAAGCCTGGCGGCCTACAGCGCAGGCCGCCGGGGGAAGGAGTTGTTGATCAACGACATCGGCGGGTTCACGGGCTATCAGAAGGCGGCTTACCACCTGGCACCAGGGAATGCCGCCACCTGGGCCCGCTGTTCCCAGCGCCTCGGATTGGGAGACTATGCGCCGCAGCTGGGCTGGAAGACCTACGGCTTCGGAGTGATCGACCGGCTGGTCGATCTCGGCGAGCGAGAGCCATCCGCCGCTGCCAGGGCGGAGTTAATGCTTATGGCGGAATCCGTCCCCATGACGCCTGCCCAACTCGAACCAGTGGCGAAACTATCCGCCCAACTCCACACCCTGCTGGAGCGCGTCCATCACCAGCCGGAGCGGCGCCATGACTGGTTGGCGAAGGTACAGGAGCTCTGTGCCAATCCCTGAGCAAACGCAAGCCGGGGGGCAAGGACCATTTTTATGCTGCCGTGCTATGCAACAGCCTACTCCGAAGAAATAGGCAAACCAGAAGGTGATACACGAACGGATCAGCAGAAGCCCTGCCGCGACAGGTGCTAGAGAACTAGCGCATCAAGAAGCGGCAATGGATACGTAACATCGCCCACGATAAAGATACACACGGCCGCACTGAACCTGCAAGGGCTCACCGGAGCTCGGCCCCGTCGAGGCGCAAGTCAGGAGGAGAAGAAGGGACATAAGGGACTGGGGGCGATGGCAAGACGACAGTCACATCCCTAGCCGCTCTGAAACGTCAAACCCGGCCAAGCTCGGATCCGATGCAGGAACACAAATGAAGACTAAGGATTGACAAAAACCAGCTCAGGGCCAATACTGGTGGAATGATTACAGGATCGAGGGGCCAGCATGCTTCCACGCGCATTAATTGGACACATAAAGCCCGAGAACTGGCTCGGCTTTATTGATGCGATTTATGCCATCATTCTTACGCTTTTACTGATCGAGCTTCCCTCTCAGGTTCTGGAGCTTATCAAGGTATACGAGAAGTACCCGAACTTGCACTGGAACATACTGAATGGTTTCTTGCTGACATTTTTTGGCTATCTGTCGATATTTATAATTATCTATGATGTCTGGGCCCACCACAGGGTGGTCGTTGCCCAGGCAGCTCTTAATCGCATAAACCTATCGCTAGGAATACTAATACTATTCCTAAGCTCATTGCTGCCTCCATTGTATCATGTGTTTAGCATGCTGAAGTACGAATCACTAGCCGGTAGAATGACAATGACGAGCGTTCTCTCCAGTATCTATTTTGACGCCCGCCTAGCACTGTATTTAACCGGCCTTTGCATTTATGGGTCCATCGCATTTATCGCCGCAAAAGATGTAGGGTGCTTTCGGCGCCTGGGGGGCGTGGCCGAGTCCCGAATGAGAGCTCTGAAGCGACTGAAAAGTTCCAGCATTGCGATGATGATCGTATTAATAGTTGTAAGCCTCCTATCTTTAACGGGCACCATAAAGCCTCCCATGCCATTGGTATTGATAGCCGTATGCACCCATCTACCCGTCGACAATCTGATGCTCCAAGTTAAACGAAAGATAGTATCCCACTAACGGATCGATATCCACGATACAGCAGTTCGTTGATTGATCAAGAGCTCGTACCCTTCGCCACGTGCCGGCAATCCGATCAATTGATGAATCATCATAGTCCGCGTTTCAAAGATCGCGCACAACATCACAAGTCGTGCAGGGCAAAACCTCGTAAGCGAACCGTTCTCGGTCATCGGCGCAACCAAAAGGCGAAGCTGGATTCGAGGAATGTATGCTCAATGCTAACAATTGACGAACCTGTCAGATTTAAACGCGTGACGTATACCACGCAAGCTCGCTTGAGGATGCCCGGCAGAGGGTGGATCCAGCAAAACAGAGACAGAACGATGGGGTGCTCCAGCCGGTAATGATCCCTTCATCGCTGCAGCTGGGGGTATGAAGGGGCGCTAACTTGCAATGCGATCGATAAGAACTGCGCGGAAAGCGAAAAAGTCATGCATGATCCAGGCACATACCGGTTGTGAACTGAAGCCAACCTACGGCATAGATTGGGAATAAGTAGTGTGTTGTGCTTCGTGCAATAGTAAGGCAACAAGGATAGAAGTAGTGGTCTCGAATCGCCGGACTGCCTGCCAGCAGAAAGTTGTTCGATAAAGAAGTACATGAGATCTATCTGGGCCAATCCTCGCAGGTAGTAGAAATCTTCCGGTTCGGTAATGCCAACCTTGCGGCTGCAACAAGCGAGGAAATCTCGCTTCTGGGATGACCTGATAGAAAAGGATCCTGAAACAGAATGAAAGCGTCAGCAAGTGCGCACCAGAAGCACGGCAGCTAGGTAGCCTGTAGAATACTAAAGACTGCAAGAGGTACTAATAGCCGCAGCTAGGGCACCGAATTCGCTGGAAGCAGCGGCCGTGGGCAATACCGTTTTGATAAAATCCAAAAGGAATAGGTCGAAAGGAGTTTGGCCACTTGGCAAAATCCAAGAAAACATCGGATTTTTCACGAACTCGTAGAGAAAATGGAACTCAACGGGGAGAAGATCATATAGAACAGATTTACGCTACAGGCCGCTACATGAGTATCATTTTTAGGTTACACTAGAAATCAAATATTCGAGGCGTAGAGAGGGTTGAGTGGCCTTGTATTATGGAACAACCGCAGCTTCCATGCGGCGCGGAGAAGTATCAAAGGCGAAGGATTGACAAAAAGCAATTCAAGGACCATACTAGGACATGAAAGTATACCGACGGCACAGCATGCTTCCTCGCGCATTAATTGGTGATATCAAACCGGAGAACTGGCTCGGGTTTATTGATGCAATTTACGCAATCATCCTGACGCTACTGCTGATCGAACTTCCCTCTGCAATACTGGACTTAATCAAGGAATACGAGAAACATCCAGAACTTCACTGGATTCTCCTTAATTCCTTCGCCTTGTCACTCTTTGGCTATATGGCAATATTTGTAATTGTTTACGACATCTGGGCCCATCACAGGGTAGTGGTTATCGAAGCGGTAATTAATCGCTTAAATTTATCCCTAGGAGTCTTCATGCTGTTCATGAGCTCATTGCTACCGCCACTATATCATATAATAAGCGTAATAAAACACGAATTTCTGACAAAAGAAATCGGTTCGAGTAGCGATTACGGCATCATTTTTTGGGACGCACGCCTAGCGGTTTATGTGATTAGTTTCAGCATTTATGGGTGCATAGCACTGATTGCCACCAAGGATTTACGTTTCCTGCGTCGACAAGGTGATGTGCCCAGCTCCCGCATGGTTGCCTTGAAGCGCTTGAAAGATTCAAGTTTTGCCATGGTAATCGTAATAGTCCTTGTAGGCTTCCTCGCCCTTTCGGGCTACATGTCTGCACCTGTACCATTAGTAATAATCGCGCTTTGCACCCATTTACCCGTCGACAAAATTATGCTCCAGCTTAAGCGGCGCATAATACCTCGTTAGCTTAGAAATAGGCACGATCCCGAAACGGGGAAACGTGTCTGAGGGGGCTCACGCCTTGTAAGGGGCTCCCACCGTAGGCACAGCATTCCAGGAGATCGCGGCCGTTCACGCCATGAAACGGCTCAAGGAACCACAACTCGCGGTGCGATCCGATCCAGTTCAGCCAGTAGAGGCCGCAGCTGCTGGGTGGCGCCAGGGAGCTCTTCAACCGAGGCATGAAGACCAAGCACAATGAAGACGGTCAGGCCAAGGAAACGGAGCTGTTGGAGCAGATCGGCCAGCTGCAGATGGTGCTGCAATGGCCAAAAAAGATCTCGGCTGCTTGCACACCCGTGAACTGCGCAAACTGGTCGATCAACCCACACCAAGCTCAACGTCAGCAGGCAGTGTGAGCGGCTCGACCTGCCGCGATCCACGCCCTACTACCGGCCAAGGCCGGTGCGGGGATTCATCACTGGGGAACAGGGCCAGGATCGATGCTCTCTACCTGGAGGATCTCCTACAGCCTTGAGACGGAGTTCAGTCTGGAAGCCCTGGAGATAGCGCTGGAAGGGTGGCGCCAGAGGTCCACACTTCCGATCAGGGCGGCCAGTTCACCTCATCCGTCTTCGTGGAAAGGCGGCAGGCTGAGGAGATCAAGATCAACAACTCAGGACGAAAGCGCTGTTGCGACAACATCCGCGCAATACGGGTGTGGAGAACTGCAAAGTATGAGGATGTCTACCTACAATCCTATAGTGATGGCTGGGAGGCTGAGATCAGGCTGGCGTGCTTCTTGTGGAGGTCTTACTTTGGTAGACGCCATAGCTCTCGAGGGAGCAAAACTCCCAATGAAGTCTATACTAATACCGAACCCTGATCCTCTCGCGCGAGAGTAACGATGTCAGGGGCTGGGACTGTCCAGAAAAAGCACCCTTCTGACTGTGGGGGAAAGCTGGGAAAGTCAGAAGGTAATCTTCGAGGTAAGCATCATTAATCTGGATATTCCGCGCAATACGAACACATCCTCCTGCCGCGTCTACCAAGATGGCTGCCACAGTAGAGGAGAACATCTGGGTTTTAAAGACGTGGACTCTTGAGCTAAGTAAATAAATACTATTCCGAAAGTATATCCCGTCACAAACCGAGGATTGAATGGTAGTTTGCAAAACCCCACGCCCGATCTTTAAACGGAACTAATCTAGCACAATGTTCAAGAGGGTCATTGATGGGGTCGCAAAGCATGGCAAGGTGACACAAGGAAGTAGGTCTGCTAATCAACAAAATCTTACATGGACACAGAGAAGGGGAAATGTATCGGCTATAACAGCGCAGGAGGCACGTGCAGGGTAAGATGCTGGTGTGGACATTTATGGGATAACTATCAACCAAATTTGCTCTGCAGATTCTTGCCCAGTTCTCACACGCAAATCACTCAAGAATTGGCTTACCTTCTTCTAAGCAGCCCTCCTTTCCTCACTTAATGCATTGACAACCAGGTTCTATTTGTCATTTAAGGAGATTATGCGTGTAGGACTCGGCGGCCTCACAACGCTAATCATTCGGAGATCCAATAACCAACGAATTCCAGCGCAAAGATGAACCATTCGCCACAACTGGAGCTTCCCTTAATGAGGCAATCCTCCATTGGATCAACATCAGAAGTTAAAGTAATCGAGCAATCTCATAATGTAAACAATTGTCAAGAATAAATATCCATCTGAAATACGACACTACAATCTAGTTGCAGTGCCATTACTAAATCCAACAGACCACATTTCCTGATGTATTCCCCATCGATCAAGCCTGCCAGTTTTGATGCTGGTCTCAAAGGTCAACCACTCGAACGGGAGGGACCGCGATTCCGTCGCTTCGTGGGATCCTCGCATCCATTCGGAAGTACGCCAACTAGAGAAGGAACAAACTTTTCTCTTTTCAGTGCCAACGCAACAGCGGTTCAATTACTAATTTTCGATAAACCAAATGATCCGGATCCTACCTGCGTAATCGATCTCGATCCTGATCGCAATCGTAGCTTCAATATTTGGCATGTATTTGTAGCCAACGTCCTACCAGGCATGGGCTATGCCTATAGAGTGGATGGTCCCCGTGAGCCTTGGAATGGACACCGATTCGACCCAGGGAAAATACTTGTTGATCCGTATTCACATGGAAACACGCTCGACCTGTGGAATCGAGGATCAGCATGCGTGCCGGGAGACAACCTGCATACAAGTATCCGTAGTGTAGTAATCGACCTGAATGACTACGACTGGGAAGGAGATGAAAGACTGAATCGCGACATGGCTGATAGTGTAATCTACGAAGTACATGTTGGAGGCTTTACTAAGGATCCAAGTAGTGGTGTCAAAAATCCTGGGACTTACGTCGGCCTGATCGAAAAGATACCCTACTTGAAGAGCTTAGGCGTGACCGCTGTTGAGATACTTCCCTGCTGTAGTTTTGATTGCACGGACATACTCAAGGAGCACGAAGGAAGAAAACTGGTAAATTACTGGGGTTATAGCACAATGGGTTATTTTGCTCCCCATCAAGCTTACTGTACTGCTCCGGAAACTGGATCTCATATTAGAGAGTTTCGAGACATGGTGAAAGCCCTGCACAAGGCAGGAATAGAAGTGATCATGGATGTTGTATTTAACCATACAGATGAAGGCAATCACCAGGGACCAACATTCAGCTTTAAGGGAATTGACAACTCAACCTACTATTACTTGACGGGACCAAACGGCTCCAAAGAGTTTTATTATGATTACACAGGCTGCGGAAATACCTTTAATTGCAACCACCCCGTTGGCGAGAAGCTGATATTAGACTCACTAAGGTTTTGGGTGGAGGAGATGCATGTTGATGGATTTAGATTTGATGAGGGATCTGTACTAAGTCGCGGTGAAGACGGCTCCCCAATGGAGCATCCTCCAGTGGTCTGGGCAATTGAACTGGATGATATCTTGGGGCAAAGTAAGGTGATTGCGGAAGCTTGGGATGCTGCAGGTCTCTATCAGATAGGTTACTTTCCAGGTGCGCGCTGGGCTGAATGGAATGGCAAATATCGAGACTGTATTCGGCGATTCGTCAAAGGAGATCCAGGGATCATCAGTGAAGTCGCGGCGAGGATTACGGGAAGTGCTGACCTCTATCAAAGTCGTCACGAGCAACCGATTAATAGCATTAACTTTATAACGGCTCACGATGGATTTACTCTTTATGACCTAACAGCCTATAACGAGAAGCACAACTGGGCCAATGGAGAAGGCAATAACGATGGCATTACCGAGAATCTAAGCTGGAATTGTGGGGCGGAAGGTGCTACGGAAGATCAATGGATTAACGATCTACGAAAACGACAAATCAAGAATTTTGCGACGATTCACCTTCTTTCCATGGGTGTTCCAATGATTGTCGGTGGCGACGAGTTTATGCGAACCCAAGGTGGCAATAACAATACCTACTGTCATGACAATGAGATCAATTGGTACAACTGGAATAAGATAGAGTCCTCGGAGTCACAAGAGATGGTGAGATTCTGGTCAATGATGATAAACAAACGAATAAGATATATAAACCATTTCAGGGGAAAATTCTTCTCTGGGAAGCAAAATAAGTATGGCTTAAGTGAGGTTAATTGGCATGGGACGGTCCTCAATCAGCCAAATTGGGGAGATGCTCAATCTAGATGTCTCGCCGTAACGTATGGAGACACAGCAGAAGAGGGTGATCAAATGGCAAACGTGCATTGCATGTTCAATATGTATTGGGACGCTGTAGAATTTGAGATTCCCATACTTGAGGGATTACACTGGTATCGCAGTGTTGATACTGGTCAACCAACTCCCAATGATATCAGCGAACTTTCAGATATGGTCAGAATAGATACTCCGACGTACTTGGTAGGCGGCAGAAGTGTGGTTGTATTGGTGACAAAGCCTGGTTAGGAAGTGTCCTAAAGCAGGCTTGTGTTACCAGTAAATCATCGTCTCTCCCATTCAGATCAAAATTCAACAGCACACAATTTCCCCCTTTAAATCTCATGTCTTCCACGAATCAGCTTAACTTTCCGTTTTCCGATTTGATCGCTGGCTATATCCGTAAAGTCTCCTACCCAGAGGTATTTGACTGCAATGGTGAGATTGAACTGGAAACCTCAGACCATCGCTTCTACACAGTAAAAGTCACTGAAACTTGCTATGCGGAGCTTGTACGCAATCTTGGTGAGCCATTCCAGGTAGCACCCGATTTTAGAGATATTCTAGTAGAGGGACGTTTTATACACGCCTACGGCATATTCTATCCGGAGACGGACCGACTTAAGTTTGAAGCAAAACATTTGTTGCTATTTGGGAATTCCGCTTCTAATCTTCGCATCGAGGAGCAGAACTGGTGGATTCAACAGATAAAGCAGCTTCTTAACTTCTACCTTGAGGCCCAGTTCCAGGTGAAGGAAGGTGAAGCGATTGACTTTAAAAAGTTCCGTACTGATCTAAGTGCAGAAGGCAAACCGCTGGATGGGGTTCAAAATCTAGATACCATATCGCGACTAATATATGGGTTTGCAACAGCCTATATGATGACAGGTGACGAGCGGGCACTAGAAGCTGCCACGAATGGTACAAAATACATGCAACAACATTTTCGCCACCAGAACACAAGTGAGGGAATTTGCTATTGGTATAGCCAGATTGACATCCAAAGTGACGGCAGCTTAAGGAAGTATATGGGTTCTACTGCAGGTGGTGATGAAGGCGGTAACGCTATTCCCTGCTATGAACAGATTTATGCCCTTGCGGGTCCTACTCAAACCTATCGCCTTACAGGTTCACCAGATATCAAAGCTGACATTGATGATACGATTACATTCCTAAACCGACATTACAAAGATCATGGGCCGTATGGTGGGTATTATTCACACGTTGATCCGGTAACATTTAATCCCAAAGCTGAATCTCTGGGAATAAACAAAGCCAAAAAGAATTGGAATTCGGTTGGCGATCACGCGCCAGCGTATCTCATTAATCTTTACCTTGCTACTGAGGAAGAAAGCTACGCTACATTCCTTGAAGATACGTTTGACACTATTTGTGAGCATTTTCCCGACTATGGCTACAGTCCCTTTATGAATGAAAAGTTCTATGATGACTGGACTCATGACCTAACCTGGGGCATCCATAAAGCGCGCTGTGTCGTTGGCCACAACTTGAAAGTTGCCTGGAACCTTACGAGAATGCACAGCCTAAAACAAAAGGAGAGTTATAAGACGTTTGCCCACCAGATTGCTGATGCAATCCCTGCTGCTGGCTGCGATAACCAACGTGGAGGCTGGTACGACATGATGGAAAGGACCCTTAAAAAAGATGAGGAGAATTATCGTCGCGTCTGGCATGACAGGAAAGCATGGTGGCAGCAAGAACAGGGTATCCTCGCCTACTACATTATGGCTGGTGTCTATGACGACAAACCTGACTACTTGAAGTTCGCTCGTGAGGGAAGTGCTTTCTATAATGGTTGGTTTCTTGACTATGAAGAGGGTGGCATATATTTCAATGTTCTGGCAAACGGTCAACCCTATGCCCTTGGTACTGAACGAGGCAAAGGAAGCCATTCTATGGCTGGTTATCACTCGTTCGAGCTTTGCTTCTTGGCAGCAGTTTATTCCAATCTCTTGGTTACAAAGCAAGCGATGGATTTCTTCTTCAAGCCGGAGCCTGGTGCCTGGCCGGAGAATAAACTACGCGTAGCCCCAGACTTGCTTCCTGCTGGTAGTGTAGAACTGACCGAAGTATGGATTGACGACAAGAGCTACACAAATTTTGATCGACAGAATCTGGTTGTAAATCTTCCCGATTCAGATCGAGCCTTACGCGTTCGAGTAAGAATTGAACCCGCTGGCTCGGGATTCAGCGCCGATCTTCTTCGTTATGAAGAGGGTGTTGGCTTGTTTGCATTGGATGGTGATCTGACTACTTACAGCCTGCCAATATTCAAGCGAGAGCTTGAAAAGCTCAATAATCTTACAGGAGTCGTTCTTGACATGACAAGCCTCAGTTCTGTTGATGATACGGCATGGAACTATCTTCTCTTTACAGCGCAGCAACGTGGAGCTGATTTCAAGATTCAACTGAAGGGACTTAATGAAGCTGTTGCCAAAAGCCTAAGCGATGCCGAGTTAGGTGAAGAGTTCTCAGTTATAGAGTAACCTGCATTTCATCTCGCTTTGTTGACATGGGTGCAGTGCATTGCTCTGCACCCTTTCTTATCGGCAGAATCCTATGTTTTCTGAATCTACAAAGGTTAAACAAGCTATTCGTCTAGCCAATCATGGAGACTTAGCTTCCGCTGCAAGATTGTTTCGAGAGGTCTGGGATATGGACAGAACTAATCAGGCAAGATTTCATAACTATATTCGTTGCTTGCTTCTTGCCAAGCTTGACGATGAGGTACTCGATGCTATTAATCAGATAAAGCGAGAGCTTACATCTCCACTTAACGTTCAGATTCTACGTATCGGCTTGTCTGCAGCCAAGCGGTGCGGAAGAGTCGAAGTACACCAGGATATGTTAGTAGAAATATATCGGGAGGTCCCATCTGACCCGGAGGTATGCGTTGAACTAAGCGCGATACGCATAAGAGAACAACAGATCGATGAAGCAGAGTTGATAATCAAAAGCGGGCTTTCTAGATTTCCTGCAGATCCTGGACTTCTTACAAATCTGGCAATTCTATTAACTGAAAGAGGTGACTATAATAGGGCTGAAGAATGCTACACAAGAGTTATACAAGTCGCTCCGGGGCAGTTTCTTGGACATTACAACTTAGCCATGTTTTTAGTTTTGCTTGGCAAGCACGCAGAAGCCAAAAAATCTTTGAATACATGCCTTGAGATTATTCCATCCGCTCCCGAGGCGCTAGCAGCCATGCGCCTAATTGATGAGCGTGATCAACGAAGCGGGGGTTTAGCAGTATTCTATCATTGTATCGAAGCTGAAGACTGGGAAGATGCCAAGCAGTCACTTCTCGCTGTCAAGTCTGAAGTATCCAAATTCAGATACCTTGCTGCAGCCAGTGAGCTTCGTCCTACAGATTATGAATCGCTTTCACTGGGATCCTTTCTTGACTTCTCAAGAGTTGTTGATACAGCAAGAATTCTCCGATGCGATGAGCCTCTAGTCAACGAGCTTGTATGCTGCCTGGAATCCAGTCCAACACTTGTGTTGAACCGGGCTGGTAAACCCACGGTTTCTGGACTGCAGACCCACGAGATACTGACTGGATGCATTGATCCCGCGATGATTGAGCTTAGACAGCGGATTCATGAGGTCTGTGAGGAGTATGTTAGAAGCCATGACTTCAATCCATGGCTTAAGCAACTATCCGACAGTCGCCCACGGAATATCAGTGGTTGGGGAGTAGTTTTGCGTGACGGAGGCTATCAGAAACGACATGTGCATCCCGAAGGTGTCATCAGTGGTGTAGTCTATCTTAAAACCCCTCTCTTAACATCATCAGCTGAATCAAGAGAAGGAAATCTCGTTTTCTCACGAAAGGCGAATTACGAGATTATTCCAGAGGTTGGCAAAGTTGTTATCTTCCCCAGTTACCTACCTCACGAAACAGTTGAGATTCGTGGTGGCGAAGAACGTATTTGTATTGCCTTTAATGTCAGCTAACCGAAGGCGGAGCCTGCTCCTGCGATTGGTACCTTTCAGAAGCATTACCGCAATCTCGCACCACATGCCTCTCGGAATCAGTGATATCAACAGGCATACCATTTGGAAAGGGGCTAGTTTATAACAAACCACCATCTGCCCTGCTTCCGCCAGTGGCTACGACAATTGTAGGTGGTCTGCGGAGTGATGCTGGTAAGGCGGGCGGTCTCGGAGAGGCTGTCGCGGCTCGGAATGCTCATCCGATGGCACACGGTTTGCCGGTGGGAGAAACCCCACAGGCCGATCGCATGGTTCTCGATAATGCCTGGTGGTGAATGGATCTGAGCGAGAAGGCATCCTTCCTGAGAGTGGGAGCCCCGGGGCTGAGACCATCGAAAACGAGCCCGCTAAGGTGCGGCTTCAAATGACTTGGGCATGGTTCAAATGGTTGAACGTGTACTCGAACCAGGGAAGCAGACCTGCTAACCCCATGCAAGATCAGACGCTGGGAAGATTGCCTGAGGTGGCAGCCCAAGCCGAGCGAAACACGCCTGGGGTGGCCAGTGGGTTTACATCAATGCTAGGGACGCAAGCTTGCATCACAAGAGATTTTGGTTTATAATTAACAAAAATGAGTATGAAGCCTTCCAAATTTCTGCTGGGGCCGCTTGCTTCGATAATGGCAGTGATGGGGTATCCCATTGAAGCCCTTGGCCAAACCGTGCTACAGGCAGGGGACCATGCCACTCCAACTATTAACAGATCCGAAGTGCGACAATACGCAGATCCCTCCACCGACGAGCAGGAGATAACGGTCAATAACTTCAACGATATTCACCCCAGTGACTGGGCTTACCAGGCCATTAAAAATCTTGCTGCCCGGTACGGTTGTATTTCTGGTCATACTGACTTGTCATTTGATGGTGGTCAGTCACTGACACGTTTTGAAGCTGCAGCTCTCTTGCTCTCTTGTCTTGACCGAGTTTCTGAGATTACTGAAGACCTGAGAAGGCTCCTGCATGAATTTGAGAAGGAGCTAGCCCTTCTCCGTGGGCGTGCAGACTCTCTCGAAGCCAAGGCTGGCGAAATTACCGCGACACAGTTTAGTACAACTACTAAGTTGAATGTAGCCGTCTTTAACTGGTTTGCAGCCAACAGCTTTTCTGGCTCAAGCTCTGCGAGTCAATACGTGAGCGAATATGGCGCATTAAACAATGCTTACGGGCTCATCCCAACATTGACAACCAGTTTTACTGGCAAGGACTATCTCAAAATCATTGGTCTAAGTGGGAATTGTGCACCTAATAGCCCAGCTGCAGCGACGCCGTACCTATCTACCTATGCACCTCAGTGCTCTGCCGGGGTGCTAAGTGCCAATGGTGTAGGGGATAACGGTCTTGTGTTATGGCGTCTCTTTTATTCGACACCAATCTTTTCCGACAAGCTGACCCTGACTGTGGGACCCCAGCTGTATGCGTACGACTTTTTACCTGTTTCCAATGCCGTCTTTGGCGCCAAAGTAGGATCGCAGGTTGGTCTTCGAGCGTTGCCACTTGACATCTTGCAGAATGCGGGTGTTCCTGGTGTTTATCCCTATGTCTTGGGTGCTGGCGGCGGTTTAACTTACCAAGATAAGGGTTGGAGTGCGTCCTTCGGATTTATTTCCGATGGAGCATCCGATGCATCGTCTGATTACGGTATTTTTGGTCAGTCTTCTATCAAAGAAACAGTTCTACAGTTGGCTTTAACCCAGCCATCCGCTGGCTTCCAACTTGCCTGGAGTAAAACCACCTATCCAAGCGGTGGGTTTGTGTTTCAGGAGGGAACGCCCCTAACCGCCAACCCGTTCAAATTCACAATTCCGTTTTCGGTCAATTCACTCTCGGGTGGTGGCTATTTCTATTTGACTCCTGACCTATCTATCAGTGGAGGCGTAAATGCTTTATTCTATACCTCTACTGCTGGTAACTCTAGTGTTTCTCTTTTGTCTGGAGAGACAGCTTCGGGTATTACGGGGGTTGCGACGTTGCAGTGGGAGCGTGCGCTGTTTCCAGACCTGACACTTGGTGTTACGTACGGGGTTCCAACCTACATCTTTCAGAATAGCACCACCACAGGACAAGACCAACGTCCTGACTTATTGCTGTTATTTGCCAACTGGTCAGCCAGTAATCATATTCAGATCTCACCGGCAATCTACTGGATCAAGGGATTGGGCGGTGTCGGTGAACCAAACCTTTCCACTGTTGGCGCCATCCTAATGACTTCGGTATTCTTTTGACAAGCAGTATTGTTTCACCGCGTGGGGAGATTAGACTTGAATTAATGGTGGTGACAAGCCGTGACTGTTCTCTTAGTGGCGCCCTTTAACTATATACCAGCTTTGTTGTCTAAGGTACCTGGTTTTGCTTGACAGCCCCTTGTGGTAACCTCGTAGGGGTGGCATAGCGGCTGTAGGCGAAGCCTTATGCAAGGGCAGTTCAGCACGCGCCATTCCCATAGTCCCGGGTTTAAGATCAAGGGCACCATGAATGCGATGAGTAGAGTGCACGAAATCTAGGAACTCACCACGGATTATTCGTGGACTCGATCCAAGTGAGACCAAGAAACAGAAAAAGGGGCATGCCGATAAAGCGGAGCGGCTCCAACGGACCTGACGGTAACTAATGAAGCTGGGATGACTGATAAGAGATGAATAGCGATAAGCCGCCGCGACACTGAGATCGCGCTGAGTTAAAGACATGCAGGAAGAGGCTGCATTCGCGATCCGTTTGGACCAACCTGCCAGCGAGAAGCGATGATTGAAACGGGAGCAGGAACTTGCAAGATAACGGCGGGCGTACTTCTCAAGATGTAAGAAGTGGGACGTACCGCTCAATTCATTTTGAGGTTGCCCAACACAGTAGTGCTCTGGCGAAACGGAAGCAGGACGATAGAGGTTTGCCCGCCGGAGATGATGGCCTCAAGACTCCAGCCTGCCGTGATGACGGAGCGGAAACGAGCGAGGCCATTGTTGAACACTGCTCAACCGGGTGCAAGAACTTATTTACCCAAGTGCAGACCTCTTCTGAACTTAAGCCAAAGAGCGGGGGAGTCATGGCACTAATTGGGTGTCTTGCCTCGTTTAGGGAAATGGCCGTAGAGAAAGAATTCTGTTCTCTGATCCACGGCCTGCTTTG
>Ga0078894_10001469_pt1 | contig 17506 bp, 21 predicted proteins | sample LauGreSu1BDMLBSD_2_FD_67506 | JGI IMG/M metagenome (GOLD analysis project Ga0078894, IMG submission 67506) | Freshwater lake microbial communities from Lake Michigan, USA - Su13.BD.MLB.SD (version 4) (version 4) | ecosystem: Environmental > Aquatic > Freshwater > Lake | place: Lake Michigan... | reverse complement strand
CCCCTTAAGTGCCCCTTAAAGCCCCCCAGGACCTCCTAGGACCCCCAGATACTACTTACGACCTCTATTAACCTTTGGGCTTAGCGGACGGAGGTTAGAGAGGCTGTTATCCATGGGGTTACCGTTCTTATGGTCTACGTCTTTACCCTTAAGGCTGTAACCGTTTTTAGCTAGTTTACGGCGAGCTTTGTTGCGGTTAGAGCGATTACGGCGTTGGTCTGGTTTTGAGTGGTATTCAGCGTATTCTTTGTCGTAATCACGAGGTTTAGACACAGCTTTTACCAATTAAGAGCTTTAGCAATAATAGGAAACTCTTGTTTAAAAATATCTTTAGCGTTGAAGGCAATATTTTGGTGTTCTCTTTGGGTACCGTTAGCGGTTCTTAGGTCAATGTAGTGAATCCAGGAGCGAAGGGTTCCTGCCATGTACATTTTGGTTGGTGAGGCTAGGGGTAGTACGTCTCTAGCTGATTCTTTAGCTACACCTGAGCTAACCATTTCACGGTAGAGGTCTTCAGCTTCTCCAAAGAGTTGATTGATACGGCGGTAGTAGAGCTGAGTTTGTTCAGGTTTTAGGTCATCTGTACTGTTCTGTCTGTTTTTAAGGTCTTGTTTACGAAGGTTAGGAACAACAGGACTACCAACAGTTGTTACATCTGCGTAGCGCTGAGAGAACTCTTGAAAACTAAAGGACCTATGACGAAGTATTTGAGCACTAACACTACGGGTAGTTGAGACCTCAAGGCACATTGAAACCATCTCAAAGGGAGACCAATGTTTGTGGTTGATGAGGTAGGAGATTAGTTTCTCTGCTCCTTGGTTTGAGTCTTGGTTACTAGGGTTAGAGACTCTAGCCATGTACACCACTAGATCTTGTGCTTTAGGGGTAGACCAAACAAGCTCTGTAGTGTGCATACCTAACCGGAGTAGAGAGACACCCAAGGGTACCATAAAGACCCTTAGGGCTCTTAAAGAGTCCTTAACCTTTAATAACCTAAATACTTATTAAAGGTTTAACCGTTTATGTTTAATAAAGAGGAGACAGTAAAAAACCCCTTAATAATCGTAATTAAGCTATAACAAACGTTATTTACCTTTACTACTTTAAGTACTGTTTAAAAGGTCTCTTTAATTGCTCTTTAATAGGAGTCTAACGAGCGTGTCAATAGGGGTCTCTTTTGTTGTGCCACTTAGAGAGCTGTTTAGGACGTAAGCTCCTAGAAGGGCCTCTAAGGCCCCTTAAGGGCCTTTAAGAGGGTATCTAGCCTGTGATCCAGTTAGAGCCCCCTGTAGAGGCTCCTAGGGCCCTCTGAAGGTCTTCTAGGCTTTGTGCGTAACCTATGGCGTCAATCTTGAGGCCACCTTCACCTTGAATAAAGCGTCGTTCAAGGTCCCACTGTTCAGAAAGTCTCATGTCTATGGCTTTCTTTTCGGTGAGGGCCATCGACTCTGTAAAGTACTGAACGGCCATTGCAAGGGCATCTAGGCGGTCATCATGACGAATACTGTTCTTTTCTTTTGTTATCCGGGTGAGTTGGAAGAAAAGCTGGTATTGGCTTCTAGTTTCGCTTGGGTAGCTTTCCGTAGTGGCGAGATCTTGCAGGATTACGTCAGTGTCAACGCAGAGCCTGTGTTGGTTCATGACAGGCTCAAGGGTGTCGATAATCCTGACTTCTTTTTGCTTTGTGTGTCGGACCTCTTCAATAGAGCAGGGGTAAATCGTTCCGAGGTAACGCTTAAGGAGCTCGCTAAACATCCCGAGGCCGAGGTTACTCTCGACCAATATTTGCTTAACTTTGTACTCTTTAGCGATGAGGGTGAGCTTTTTAAGGTTGACCTCGCTGTAACCGCCCCTAAGGCCGCCAGAGGCAAGGAGGAAGAGGTTACCGTTCAAGTAGGCAACCACTGCGTATCCAAGCTCGTCGGAGCCGCGTCCAGAAGGGTCAATCGAAAGGACTACTCCGGTGTATTCAAGAAACTCATCCCCAATTTGCGCTGGCTTAAAGAAAAGGTCACCATGAAGGCCCACTGAGGGCAGATCAAGGGCTTTATCGCCGTTAGCCATCCAAACGACCTTATTAGGGCCTTGCTCGCGGTTTAGACGGAACACACAGAGGTCTCTGAGTTTGAGAGGGAATCGTTCCTCATCACTCAGGCTGATGTCCAACAGGAACTGAAGGTTGAACGTAGAACGACCAATAGAAAGCTGGCGGGCCTCTAGTTCATCCCAATCAAAACGTAAGGGGTCTACAGGGTGCCCAGAGAGGCTTTTATCGGCTTCTAGGTCTGCTTGAACCTTTGGTGCCAAACGGTTGCCGTAGTAGTCCTTGAGCTTCTTCCCAGTGGGGTAGAGAGCAGGCCAGATCCTTACGGTGTATCCAGAGATCTCAAGTTTTGCGTAAACAGAGTCTTGGGTGTGAGGAGTTCCAAGGAACACGATCTCCCCACCGGGTTTAATAACGGAGTCAAACTCCTTAATGGATTCCCGAAGCTTGTCTCGAATTAGTTGAGTTTCACAGCTCTGTGGGGTTTCAACGTCATCTGCAACGATAAGGTCAGCACGAGAGCCGGTAATTTGCCCGAAGATGCCACTAGAGCGCACCGAAGGACTTTGATCGGGCTTTGCGCCGTAAACATCAAAAGCAACTTTCGAGAAACGTTGAGTGTCGCTAGGGAACAAGTCCTTGACCATGAACCAGTTTCGAAGCAAGTCATGGCAAAACACACTGAACGCATCTGCACGGTCTTGAGCTGCGGAGATCACAAGAACTTTACAGTCAGGATCACGCCTCAAGCGCCACAGGACGTATCCCGCAGTAAGGAACGACTTACCACAGCCTCGATACGCCATGATGATCCTTCTGCTGGGTCCTGTTTGCAGGTAATCAGCTACTTGGTATTGAATTGGCGTAGGGCTAGGAAGCCGTAGGTAATGCCACAAATGAGTAGCAAAAACAGGAAAACTTTCAACGGCCTCCTGGATTATCTGTTCAGTCTGATTTTTGCTTCTTGCCACTAGCCCACTTGAAAACTTGACTGAGGTTATTCTGCAGGATAAAAGTCATCCTGATGTAGTTCAGAAGTAACTCCTCAAGATCTGCTCGCTTTACTTGGTCTAGTTCGCGCCTTACGCGCTCTAGCCGCAGTTGCTGCTCCATTGTTGGAGTCAAGCAAACAGTAGGTGGCATATCTACGCCGCTGTTGGGTAGAGCTGCGTAAATCTCGTCGAACTGATCCATTGGGAAATTACGTTTTTACGTTCCTCACAGTAGTAAGGTTTGCGCTGATACCAAAGCATCCAGTGCTCAGACCCCTTGCTGTGGTTACAACGGTTACAAGCTGGAACAACGTTTGTTGATACATCTTGACCACCACGAGTCTTGGGGTGTACGTGATCAAGGGTTAGTTTGTCGCTTAAACAGCCGCAATAGGCACATTGGTGCCCAAAGGCTTCTTTGATTGATTGTCGCCACTGAGAAACCGCTTCTTTGCGTTGTAGAGCCGAAAGGTTAGCCATCGCCTCATCAGGGGTTAGATACACAAAAACCCCAGAAGGTGTTGTCACCATTCCGGGGTCTCTGCTTGGTACATATAGGAGGGTTAGTTCCTAAGCACCAATATACGATCTAACCTTTTTAATATCCACTTCTGGGAGAGAAGAAATCATCTCAGAAATAGCAGATACATCACCGCCATTGAGAGCAGTAATACCTTGGTCTTTAAGGAATTTAATTGCGTTAGCAAGATCACTAGCTTTAACATCGTCCCTGTTCAGTTGGTCGATCAACTTAGTTGCAACCAAACGGTGCAAACTATAAAGATCGCTATCTGAAGCAAGACCTTCTGTACTATTTAGTGACTTTTTTGGCGAAGCTGCCATAGAGCACTCGGAAAAGTTTCAACAACAACTGTACGATGCTGTTTTCTTTCAGCTTTGACATTCCGATAATTTCAGAAATAACAAAAGCCAAAGACCAAAAAGTTGCAAGTACTGTGGGATCAGAGAAATCCATAAAAGTAGGGGTAGCGCTACGGCTTAATAATAACTGCCCAACCACTACTTGGTCCTTCTACAAGCCATCGTTTGTTCCAGTTCTTTTTGCTATATGACACTTCTTTACCTTTTGAGTGATTTAAATAACCACCGTTAACTAAATCAGCTTGTCCATTGGGATCGCTCATGATCCAAGAATCAGCCGTATAACCAATAGCTACAGAATAGTGTCCACCCCCTTCAGGAGCCCCTACAGGGCCCTTGTGGAGCCATCCACATACTACAGGTCGTCCAGCGTCAATCTCGGCCCTTAGAAGGGCTTCTGAGGCCTTCTGAGTAAACGTAGCGTTTAGTCCAAGGAACTTAAGGGCCTTAAGCTGTGCATTTACGTCTGTTGAGTCGCCATAGACACTCCTGACTTGGTTGTAGACATTATCGTTTTTACATTTGCCGTAGTACCTGGCAACCATTGCACAGGAACTTGAAAAACACTCACGATATCCGGTAGGCCCGTTATCAAGTTGATATTCATACGGAACTTTGATAAGTCGCCCTACACGAACCTCTGGTGATTTGTATTTGTTAACTAAAGCAACAAGTTTGGGTACATATTTAGGATCAGTTGCATACCCTTCTTTTGTTAGCCACCTAGCTGCATCAATAACAGTGTTTGCGTTATTAGCTCCTTTCCAAGATTTGTAATCTTTATACCAATGTTTAACTAGGTAGTTAATAGACTCCTCAAGACTTGAAAAGTTTTTAAAACCACCCTTAGTAGTTACAGCTTTACCGTTGATATATTCCGTTGTAGTCAGCTGGCTACCAGCGCCCTTAAGACCAAAATAATTATGGATACCGCTTGTATCTTTACCCCAATTGCTTTCAAGAGCCCACTGAGCAGCCACAAGTTCTGGATATTTAGCTCCAGCTTTACGTGCTAACTCAACAACACCAGCCCAAGACCCAGTACTAGGAATTGTGTTTTTAGGTCCTGAACGCCAAAGATCAGAAAACTTTGCCAAGGTCCCTGGAGGAATTTGATCCTGCAGAAAATCCAAAGCAAAGTTTTGGTGTTCTTTGTTGTTGTAGTACTTAGCTACGTCACGAAGAGAAATGTCGGCCATTAAAAAGAATGCGATCTAACTTTTCATCAATGTGTTGAATCTTCTTATCCAGTCGATCCATCATTGGCATTAGCTCGTCCTTTCTAACAAACTCTCTGTGAAGTGTCATCTCCACATTGTCGATGCGTTGATCTAACTCGTTATGCCTGCGGTGAGTCCAAGCAAAAGTACCACCACCAATAGTTGCAAAACCAAAGAATAGGGATAAAAGAAAGGAGGGTTCCATTGTTAAGTATTTTTACCAAAACCTTCTTTCATTTTGTAAGCCAAACGTACAGCTGTTGTATCCACTACACCAGGTTCAAACCTACGATTTGGGTTTGGTTTCATTGGAGTAGTTGGAGTGTACATATTTGGCAACTTAGGTCCAGGTTTTTGGCTGCCAGATCCACGAATTTCAAATGAGGGCATAATTACTTACCTTTAGGAACACAATTAGGAACAACTTTAGTACCTTTCTTTTTGGTACCAACCATTTCATAACCTTTCCAGCACGGTCCTTTAGCCATGATTACTGTCCTTTAAGTTTGGTGTTGTACTGACGACCCCGCCAAGTAAACTCTTTAGCTCCTTGCTTACGAGCGGTACCAAAAGCGCTGTCAAAAGATCCTTTATCTTGCTTACCTTGATATTCCTTTTTGTTCCTGCTGTATTCCTTATCCAGTTGAGCTTTAGTCATCTGTTGAGCTGCAGCAGGACGAGGATTAGCTACATCAACAGTTGCTGCTTGAAGCAACGTAGCAGCTTTACCAAGCATGTTGGTTGCGTTACCAACCGCTTGCTCCATAGGAGAGCGACGCATAGGAGCGTTACGAGCTAGGTCAGTAGGCACGTAGCGAGTTAATTCAGGGTTACGTGTAGTGTCTCCTGTAGCCCGCACCGTGTAGGTCATGTAACCACCACGACGCTGAGGAGGGGGAGTAACTCCACCACCACCACCGCCAGGAGGACGGACACCACCAGGCCGTTGTGGCCCTTGCATAGTCAAACCTCCTTGCTGACCAACACGAGCATTAGTGGTGCTTTGAGGTTTGCTTCCAGCAGGACCTTGCAACACACGACCAGTAACACGCTCATCACCACGAGCCCTAGCAGCTTCTACAGCCCTACGGTCAGCAGTATTCTGTAGTCGCGTTTGAGGACGCCTCCCGCCTGATTGAGCCATAACTATTTGGTCTTATAACCTTTCTTCATTTTGCCATCTTTTTTACCTTTACCTTTAACAACTGGTTGTCCAGCAGCTTTAGCGTGTTCTACCATTTTCTTAGCAATCTCAGGTTTCTGAGAGAACATATAACGTTGCTGTTTAGTAGATTCAAAAGGCATGAAAAAAGTCCTCAAACAATTCTTTATTAAGTGTATTGAAACTTTAATTGAATGGCTTGAAACAAATCACCGCGAACTTAAAACAAAAGTAAATTTAGATGAAGAAATTTCTAAATACCATAAAGCAGCTGAAGAGTTAGACCCTCAGCTGCAACCAGAAATTACTGAAAATGGCGTTTTTGGTGAAGACGGTTGGTATATCGAAATACGTAACCCTGTTATTGATCGTAATTTAGATAAATTGTCCGATAAATTTTAACTAATCTACAAAACGAGAAAACGCGAAAGTAACGCTAGGAGTACCACCACTAACACTTACCAACCGCCCACGGATAGCTTGAAGAGGGGCCTCTTGAAGATTAAAAGCAGTAGTGCCGTTAGCCGTAATTGTAGTGTCGCCAGTGTAATCACAGTTAAAGTAATTAGTACCGTCAATAGTTCCTTCAATTCGAATTACAACGTTTGTACCAATAGAAGCTGTAGTTACAGCAATAACAAAATCTTCAGCACCAACTGAAGGTACATCAGCAGTAGCTCCAGCTGAAGTCAAAGTAGTTGAAGTTGAAAACGTAGGCATTCCCATTGGTTTTAAGCAGTTAAAACAATTGTAATTCTAAATCTAGATATTCAGATGTCCGGGAACGGGGCAGCAGGGGGCGTGAAATTGGCGGTGTAGCGGGCGACGCCTTTAGTGATGCGGAGGTCGTCAATGTAGCCGTTGAAATAGCTATTGTTTGCCCCTGGATTTCTTCCTATATTTAGTATGCCGCTTGATAAATAAGAAGTTGCAACTCCAGTAAAAGTACCAATTGTTGATCCGTTAAAAAATGTTTTCAGTGTAGTGCCAGATCTTGACAGGGCAACATGGTGCCAAGTATTAAGACTAATTGCTTGGTTTGCGGTATAAGCAGTTAACTGTGTTTCATAACCCAAAACTTGAGTACTTGATACCCCAAAGCCAAAATTACCAGGGCTATTAATATCAAGTATTGCTGCAAAAGCAGATCCTATCAAATAGAACCAGCACTCGACAGTAAAGTCTGCATTGTAAGCAAAGCTGGGATTTGCTGGGGTTGTCAGGTACGAGGTGCTTCCATCAAACAGCATTGAGCTGCCACCAAATTTTGACTGCGCGGTACTAATCTGAGCATTACCAACAGCGGTAACCGTCTTAGGACTGGGGCTATTATCGGTGATCGTGGTGGAACCGTTGGTACCGTTGCCGTGAAGCAACAGGGACACGCTTCCGTATTGCGGATCCACGGGCACCTTGGTTTGCGGCGTAATGGTCCAACTCATGACAGCACCTCCAGATGGGGTTTGGGTTGTGAACGGGGGGTTGAAGAGTTGGTCATGGTTAGTAGATGGCGTAGTGGGCGTTTATGTTGGCCACAATGGCAGCCTGATTGGAGCTTTGGTTGTTAGCATAATAAATAAGCTCTTGTATAAGTACATCTCCACATTCAGTCGCTTCACCACTGTCGCCTATTGTCAACCCTCCTATACTGGTAGTGGTTGTATGGGTAAACGAAATTCCAGATCCAGAATTTCCAGCAAGTACGCAAGTAGATCTTTCTCTATACAATAAGCTTACTAATGTTCTGGCACTCCAAGGATAGCCTGTCAAGCTGCTAATTGTCGCAGTAGATTTATAAAACCCCCAAGTGCTAAAAGAACCAAAAGTGCCGACGGAGTGCTCTTGCCCAAAGCCAAAAATGCGACCATAACTTGATTCGCTTCTGCCTTTGGCAACACAAAAGGTTGTTGATACAATGTTACCCAATAAAGAGGTGGCAAGTCTTTGCAAGACACCGTTAAAATCTAAACAAGGAAGTCCCGATTCGGTTACTAAGGTTCCGCTTTGCACTATTAATGGCTGATTAGCCATTGTGGATTGCTCTGCGTGATTGCCATTACCACTCTGGTCATACCAAGTACGAACAAAACCGTTACCAGCACCACAGAACGTTGTCAGGGTGCCATCCGTAACCTGTGTTGCGCTGAAGTCCTGTTCAGTACTGTCGGAGCTACGACGCACACGAACGACAGGCCCTGTGTAATTAGCGGAAAGTCTACGCAGGCTATAAGCAGCAGCAGCACCACCGTAAGCATCAAGCAATCCTGGAGCCACGCTTTGCTTCGCCAACGTAAGCCTTGTCGATTCAGTTAATGGGCTCATGGGATGGCTACTCCAAATGCGGTGATCAGTGCTGTGACGCGGGCGTCAAGGAGGGCGAGGTCCAAAGATTCGCCGATGCTGTAGAAGGCAAGGCGGGCGTTTGTGTAGTTACTGCCTGAGGTAAAAGCAAAGATTGATGTTGCTGTGCTAGGCGGTGATTGCGATACTGCTGTTACTGTTTGATTGACGGCGCTTGCCCTGGTAACGTAATTTGCGCTGTTGTTTCTTGACACGCCAGCAAGGCCAGTAAATCCATCACTTCTAACAGAAGCGGAAGAAGTCTGGCACCTAAAGAAATATGAACTAGCCGGGCTGGTGGTTCCTATGTTGGTTGAGCCCGACACGTCGTTCTCGTTCCCGATTAGTGCTGTAAAAAGTGTCGAAGGGATTGTTGTGACGTACACTGATGCGTGAACGTTATTTATAGGATCAGCATTGCCCGCCCTGTTGCTGTTGAGACGCTTCGTACTTCCGTTCCCAACCAACCCAGTCTTCCGAGTGTAGTCGCCAGAGGTAAACAATCCCCCAACATTTGTCGGCGCCGTCCCCACAAGCGGAATCAACGCCCCATTAAGCGTCCTCGCCCCAGCAAGGATGCAACTCGCCTTAATGGCTGACCAGATTCCATCCTGCTTGCAACCAATGACGAAGTTGTTGATTGCTTGACGGGTACCTGCCTCTAGTGCTTGGCCATCAGCAGCTTCGACCGCTTGGATGTAGTTACCAGCATCCGTGTCGTAGGTGAAGACCTTGCTGATGACTAGGCTCATACAACCTCCGATTCAAGGGGGACATCCTCAACCACTGGCGTGGGTGCGACGTATGGTGAGCCGTCAGCGTTCCAGGTCGGTGGGGTGCTGCCAACGTAATAAGGGCCAACTTTATAGATCTCAGCGCGTTGACGCACCGTTTCAACCACACTGGCAGAGAAATACTCCTCTGGTGTGGCGGCAGTCGTGCTGCCTTGAACAAGACCAAACTCAACCACCAAAGCAGGCAGCAGTTCGTCAGGGATGTCGATAGTAAATTGAGCCATGATGATTCCTCCGTGGGGTTAGGCTTTAACGACAGCAAAGCCAATGACAATGGCTTCACTCAAAATGCCCGCTGTAATGTTGCGAACATTGATTGTGGCTGAACCTGCTGCTGCTTGTGCATTGAGCAGATAAGAACCAGCAGTACCTCCACTGACGTGATTCAAAATCAGCAGATCGTTGGCGGTAATTGAACTATTGGTGAGTGTAAAAGAAACAGTGGTATCAAGAGCAAGAGACGCACCGTTCATGGTGATACGACCAGAAGCACCGTTGAGTGTGACACCTGTGCTTTTGTTAGTACCTTGGGTGACTGTTCCACCAGCAGTGTAGCCAAGGGTTCCAGTTGTTGAACTATATAAAGGTCCACCTGCGTTGACGCCAGCATTGTTATAAACCAGCTGCCCGCTAGACCCCGCAACTAACGCAACGGTTCCAGTGGCATCAGGCAGGCTGATGGTGCGGTTAGCCGTTGGGGTGATCGTCTGGAGCGTGGTGGTGTAGGTGCCGCCATCGCTGAGGTTGACGTCACCCGTGACCCCAAGGACGTTAGTGGTCTTGTCCCAGGTCAGGTCTGCGTCACCGCCGAACGCTCCAGCGTCGTTGAATTGAACCTGGGTGTCGCTACCGCCGGGGGTACCGCCGCCTCCACCTCCTCCACCTGGATTATTTAGTAGCAGCAGCTTCATTTACCTTGACCTCTAGAAAGTTTTTTGTTCCCTTTAGCTATACTATGCTGCCCTTGGCCTTGACGGGTCTTTTTAGGTGGCCCTGGGTTATGGGTAACCTTAGCTGTTGACTTAGGCTTTCCCATTAGTTTAACCCTCGTACATGATGTTAACAGAGCCGCTGTCAAAGGAATCAGATCCAGTAAGAACAATACGGACTCGATCCAAAGTATCTGACAATGTTTTTTCGCCTACCGTCCAGCCAAGAGTGGTATTTAGGGTTGGAAAGTTAATTTGTCCAGTAGCAATCCATCTATTGCCACTTATGTTATTAAGTACAACTGATCCAGTAATTACATTTAAAGCCGCTCCAGCTGTGACAATTATTCCAGCAGTACTGGAAAACCCACCAACGGCTACTGTTGGCGTATAAATCATGTATTCTGTAACACTGTTATATCCAGTAGTTTCAAAACCACCAGAGTCACCTAATTGAATCAATAAATTATCCGCACCAGTTGCACTAAAACTGTCCAACAATACAGTGATACGTCTTGCCCAACTAGGAATACTGGTAAAGCTTACTGAAGTTCCACTTGTTGTTGCAACAGCAGTTTCTCTTACCAACCGTGGCTGAGCAGTGGCGTAAGTAATCACCCCCGTCATCGTGCCACCAGCTTTTGGCAGAGCAGCGTTAGCAGTTGTGTTGGCCGTGTTGGCCAAATCGTAAGCCGTTTTAACGCTATTTGGGGTTGCAGCTGTTGATGTACTAGTTGAAGAGGTACTGTCAGTTAATTGAACAGTTCCACTATTACTAGTAGTTGCTGCTTGAATTTTTGTACCAGTAATAGCAGCAGAGGGGTTGATATCAGTATCAACAATTGTTTCGTTTAAAATTTTGCTACTTGTAACAGCTCCTGTACCAATTTTTGTTTCTGTAACAGCTCCACTGCCTAATTTAGTTTCTGTAACAGCTCCACTGCCTAATTTAGTTTCTGTAACAGCTCCACTGCCAATTTTTGACTCAGTAACAACTCCAGTATCAATAGACCAAACAGTACCGCCACTAGCAACAAAAATGTCACCTTTATCTCCGTCACTAACACCACCACCAAAACTAATTTCGTCTCTAAGTTCTTGTAAACCAAATAAAGTTTGATCGCTTGAATTATTAAGATCTGAAGCTGCGAGAGTTGAACCAGGAGTAAAATTTACAGCTGGAAGATCAACATCTGTAATTCGTTGAATAAGAACTGTTGCTCCTGATACTGCAGTGTTAAAAACAATTGCAGTACCAGCAGTGTTAAAGGTGTAATTAGTTGTTACAACCTGAAGAGTTCCATTTAAAAACACCTTAATATCTGCTTGACGCAAATATTCAATAGGATCTCCATTGCTATTAGTAAGAGCAAACGTTGTACCAGAAGCGCTGGTATAGGTAATAGATGCGTAAGCCATTACTTAGTAATCCCCATGCGGTTGTTAAGAATCATTTGCTTCATTTCAGGAGGAGCTTTGTACTGTTGACCAGGAAGCTCACCCATCAAGAATTGCTCCTTAGCTATACCTATTAGTTTATCCACTTCACTCTTTAAAATTACACGTCTCATATTATCTTCTCGATTCCAATTTGCATCTTGAACGAGACCAAAGGGACCCATCTTGAAGGGACTGTCTACACCAGGATACTGCGTGTAGTCCTTACTGGTTACAAGTTTCTTGAGGTAACCATAAGCGCCTTTAAAGTTCTTCTGGCTAATGGGGTCATAAAACTCAAACTCTTTGTTCAAGAAGTGGTTGAAGTCATTAAGAACCGTATCGTTAATACCAACGCCATCAGAGTGGAACAGGGTATTACGGGGAGGAGAGATCAGGTTATAAACCATCTCCTTAGCCACAGGATCTTCTAACTTGTCAGGAAAGACCCAATAACGGCCTAGAACGGCTTTAAAGGGCTGCCAAATACCCGCGTGACGGGCGCTAACGGCTTCTCCAGGCTTACCGTACCAAAGGGCTTTACGGGAGCTTGTGCGGTATTCAGGGTCTTGGGTAATAACAGAAACAAGAGCATCAGCAATAATCCCAACCCCTGTGTACTCATTGGCAATACCAAAGGCACCAAAAGCTGTATCAACAATGCTGTTTTGTAGATCACCAATAGTTACACCCTTTTCACCTAGCTTTCCGCGTTGGTAGAACTTACCAGCATCACCAGTAAAACGACCAACAGGGCTAGCAGGTTTACGAGGATCAACGCTTTCAGTGGCCACCTTACGCAGGTTGAGATAAGGATCACCAGCCTTAGCTACTGACTCAGACAACATACGCTTTAGGCGGGACACGTCGCCAGTACTTGCAGATTTAAGAGCAGCAATAAGCCTGTCAAAACCAGCAATTGAAGGGGTCTCAAGGATGGTGTTAGCAAGAGAAGCTGTAGCTAGTGCTACAAGACCACTGGTGTCCTTACCAGGAGCAAACTCTTGAAGATCCCTAATGGTGGAGTGAAAAGCAAGGGTATTACCAATGACAGGTAGATAACGATAAGGAATAGATGCTCCACCAATATTCCAGGTGTAAGGATCTACAGCACCTTCAGCTTCCCTATAGGTGTTTTCAAGACCACCAGCAATATCTTGATTGCCATCACGAAGAAGGAACCAAGCAAGAGAGTTAATGCCAACTGAAAGAGCTAGAGCACCTTGAGCTTTGCTCCTTACTTTGACATCACTGCTCATATATTTACTTTCAAAATCAATAACCTCTTGACGAAACTTAGGTGGAATAAGATTTGCTACTTGTTCTGGTAAACCTTTAACAATTGAAGATCCAGTGGCCCGTACAACATCAGTACCTGCTTGAGCAATCTCACCGCCATAAGCAATCATTACAGCGCGTTTGATGCCGTTAATAGGCGAAGTAATGATTGGGAAGATGTCCCGAGCAAAGAACCGCAAAGGACCACTCTTGCTTTCACGTAGCTTGTTAATCATTGCTACAACGTCACCACCAGGACCTGTAAGCTCTTCGGTAAGGTTTACAGCACGAGTAAGTTCAAGAATCTGATTATCCATAATTGAATAACCAATAGTTTTCTGATCAAAGCCAGCCTTAATAGGCTTGTACATTTCAGAAGCTTCTTTGTTTAGTTTTTCTCCAATAACCTTTGCGCGATCAGCTGGGTCAATCATTTTGGCTGCAATCTGTTCATCTACTTCATTTACAACACGAGCACGAACACTAGCGTTGGCATAGAAAGCTGTAGACAATTCATCAGCTGTAGCTGAAAGCTGGTTAAAGATTGTAAGGTTTACGTTCTCACCACCTGGGTAGTAGCTCTTAGCTCCCACTCCCATGCCACGCAAAGCGGTAGTAGTAAGGCCAATTCCTTTACCAAGGTTGCTTCGCTTTGACCAAGCCTCACCAGGCATGAAGTAATCGTGGAAGACTTTAGTCATCACACGTCCTTTATTAAGGATGTCAAAGATCTTGTCGTCTTCCCCGCTACGCTCTAGTACATAGTTAAAGAAAGGTGTTTTGATACTGGTAGCTGACAAATCTTGAGCAATAGCTTCCTCCCGACGAAGACTGGTAGTGTTGTTTATTTCGTATGCAGATTGAGCTGCAGCTGCTGGATCAGTAATAGCTTTGCCATATACAAAACGGTTATAAGTAGCATCAAGAGCGTCACCAATAACAAAACGAGTTTGAAGCAGAACATCTGCAGCCCATTTAGCTTCTTGGAAGCTTTCCTTAGCAACAGCAGTTTTACCAAGGAATTTGGCTGCAGTACCCGTCAAACCGTTACTAACAGTCATCCCCATTAGCTGCATTGCAGTTTCAGGAATACCTTGAATAGGAATAGAAGCAATCATTGCTGGGTTGCTGAGCGGTGAACCAGTCTGCAAACGAGCAAGAACAGCATCACCAGTCAGTTCAAGTTCCTTAAGCTTTTCAAGATCACCACGGCTTTGGTAAACCTTCTCAACAAGGTTTTCAAGGCCATCAAGTTCTTCATCAGTTAAATCTTCACCATTTTTAACTTTTTTAAAGAACTGCCCAATAGTTTGATCCATTTCTTCTGCAGCACCTTGAGCTGCTTTAGAAAGGCTGTCAGCAAACTCAGTGCTATCTCCAAGGGTTGCTAGTTCTTCGTTAAAGCGGCTAAAAAGCGCTTGAGGGTCTGTAGTAGAAAAACCAAGACGGTTACGTTGGTCAAACAGACGAAGAGCGTTACCTATGCCGTAGAACAACTCACTGACGGCTTTGGTGTTAGCCATTAGTACTGAATAGTTTTCTACAAAGTTTGCAAGGGCTCCTTCACGAGTGAGTCCACCTACCTCTCCACCATTTGTAATCTCACGAATATTGCGAACACTACGCATGGTAGCCATTGCGCTGTCATCCAGCATGGATATAGGAGCAATAATTTTGTTTTGGTTATTTTGAATGTATTTACCAAAATCAGCTGACTCATTAAGAAGCGCAATTTTACGTAAAGAACTGCCCTCTTCCCCAAGCAACGTAGCTAGCTTGCGGATAGCAATGCCATATTGCTCAGGAAGTATCTTTTTACGGGCATCTAGACGATCTACAGCAGCTTTAACAAGTTGAGCGTTCTCAACAGAGCTGGTGTATTTACGAGCGTTAGTGCTGTAGATCTTGGTGGCATCTTCAGCCAGGTAGGTACCATCAGCAGCGTCAGAGTAAATCAACTGACGTTGCTTATCCATTACGGCATCAAGACCCTTCAGGTAATCATCAAGTACCTCTTGGCTTTCAGCGGGGTTCTGGTTAACACCAAGATCCTTATTGTTTTCATCAATAATTTGCTTAGGTGAGTAAGCAATCTGATCAGCAGGAGGAGCCGTTACAGCCTCACGTTCTGCTAGTGCATCAGTATCAATGCGGATCTCACCTTCATCAGTCTTGGTAAGTGGTACAACGTTTTGTACAGGTGCAGGTGCTTTAGGAATCTGTATTGACTGATCAACAGCCTGTTGACCTGCCTCAGGAGCCTCAGCAGCACCTACAGGAGCTTCAGGAGCAGCACCACCAGGAAACTCAGGAGTAACAGGTGCAAGACCACCGTTATCAATAATCTTGTTTTGAATCTGATCAACACGGTTAACAAACAACCGCATAAAATCATCGTTGAGGTTGTTGCTAGAAATAGCAGCCTCAGCGGCACTCATGATGTCTTTAAGTTCCCCAAGGGCTTGGCCATAGGCATCTTGAATGCTGTAATCAGTGTTGATTTCACTAAGGCGGTTCATCTGAAACAACTGAGCGTTACGGCTCTCAAGCAGCTGAATGCGCTCAGTATCTAGTTTGTTGATTGCATCGACCAAGATACGAGCATCGTTAACAGCGTTACGGAACCCAATAGTGGACTGCTCACTTTCAATAGCAAGCTTTGCAACTTCAGCAGCTTTAGCTGTAACCGTCAGATCAGAAGCTACAAGCTGATCACGCTGCAATTTAAGGTCCTCAAGCTGTTGAAGGCGTTGAGCAGCATCCATAGCCATCCGAAGCTTTGTGCTGTTCTTACTGGCTTTCTTGCCTGTTCCGGTGCTCTTAGAGGCCCACTGAGGATCACGAGCGATTGCTTGCTCATAGGAAGCTAGGCGATCCTCAAGCATGGCTTGTTTAGCTGCTAGTTGCTCAGGGGTAGAAACCTTGAGATCGCTTTCTAGGGCAGCGATTTGAGCATCAACAGTTGCTCGTTGAGGTGCGATATCAGGAAGAGAATCAAGCTCTTGTTGTGCCTGTTGGATCTTAGGTAGAAGCTCCTGACGCTTAGTAAGGACAGCTTCAGCACCACCACGACCAAGCTTTGAAATCTCAGCAACGTTTTGTTCAATTTTGCGGTACATCTCAGCCTGTACAGTGCCCAGACGCTCCTCTCGCAGGTCGTTGGCCTTTATAGGACCGTCACGCAACACAGAGGCTTGCACAATGGGTACAGCTTCATCAGCTGCCTCATCCATAGCTTTCTCTACAGGAACGCCACTAGTAGTTTTGCTAAGAAACCGATTAGCAGCCCAGAAAGTGCCACGAACACCAGTAAGAGCTACAGCACCTCCAGCTACGTTTTTAAGTTGTTCGTAAGCGTAGTTAAACTCTTCTGGAGATGTAGCCCTCAAAACTTGAGCAGCAGCAATACGCTCTTCAGGGGTCTGAAGTTCACGAATCTTTGCAAGATCCTTCTGCATAGCAGCCGGAGCTTGAGGCATAAAGAACATTGCATCCTGTAAAGAGTTAGGAGCAACATCTTTAACAAGATATTGAGTCAACATCTGGACACCTTTTTTGATGTCCTTTGCTTTCCAGATGTCTACAAATTTGTCACCAAACTCAATGGTTTTACCAATCATTGATGGGGCTTTAAAAGCCAATTTGGATGCACCAAGATCAAAAGCAATAGCAGCGGTGACACTAGCAGCTAACTGACCAAGAGCTGTTTTAGGTTTTAGGGTTTTCTGAACAAAAGCACTGTCTTCAGAAAGAACAGGACCAACAATAGGAGTGTTAGGACGGATACCGTAGCTAAAACCTTCAGGGTCCTTACCAGTCTTTATAAGGGCTTCTGTAGCAGCTTGCTGTTGCTTCATACGCTGCTGTTGCAGCTGAGGGTTCATCTCGATTTGACTGCCAATATCACCAGCACCCATAGGGCCACTAGAGAGAGCAGCACCAAGATTCATACCTTGAGTCAAGGCACCTACTTGTTGAACACTTCCAATAATTGCGTTAGGAATTTCTTGAGCAGCTTTGCCAACAATACGAGCTGCTTCAGGACCAGCCTGTTGCAGGAAACGACCCAGATCAAACCCACGACTGGTCCTACCTTCTTTCTTTACCTTTTCAAAGGAACCAGGAGTTTGAAAGCCGTAATCAGGACCTGCATATTGCTTTTTAGTACCACCAACAGTTAGATAGTCACCCACAGCTGGTTCACGTTTCTGTTCTTGCTTAGGCTGCTTTTGAGTTGCTGCAGCAGGTTTAGCGGGAGTCTGCTGTCCCCACTCCTGTTGGTACCGTTGGTTTGCCTGATCCTCATCAGCAATAAAGACAAAACCGCCGTCACGAGTAGGGATGTTAGGCATTTATAGAAGCAGTAGTATTCGCTTCCTCCAAACTAATGGATATAACTAGAAATGGCTATCGCCTGTTTGGATCGCT
>Ga0078894_10001468_pt1 | contig 17508 bp, 21 predicted proteins | sample LauGreSu1BDMLBSD_2_FD_67506 | JGI IMG/M metagenome (GOLD analysis project Ga0078894, IMG submission 67506) | Freshwater lake microbial communities from Lake Michigan, USA - Su13.BD.MLB.SD (version 4) (version 4) | ecosystem: Environmental > Aquatic > Freshwater > Lake | place: Lake Michigan... | reverse complement strand
AACATAGCTTTAAATTTTTTAATATACCATTTTTTTTTTTTTTATCTTTTTATTTTTATTTTTTTTAAGTTAAATTAATTTGTTTTTTATAACTTTTTCAACCTTATGAAGTTTTAACTTTTTTTTTTTGTTTATTTACACAATTGTTATTTTTTCTTCCCTATTATATAGTTTACCTGTTTTAAAAGAAGTTATTAACTACAATAAATTTAAAAAAAACAGCTCTTTTGATTATTTAACAGGTTTTGATTTTTATTGAATTTTAATAACACCCCTTTTCGTTTTTTTTATCTTAAATTTTTCTTGATCAAGTTTTACTTTATCCGCCTGATTTGGTAACATTATTTTTTCATCTTTTCAGTATAAAATAATTTTTTTACTTTTAACTATTTTTTTTTTTATTTTAACAACATACTGTACGTCTTTTTATTTTTCTTCTAAAGAAATTTATGATTATATCATCACCTGCTTTAATTTTTTTTTTTGAACCCTTTTTTTATTTTTTTCAAATACTATTTTTACGGTTATTTTTTTTATCGAAATTTTATCGACATTAATTTTTTTAACACTTATAACATCTACTTTTTCAACAACATATTTTTATAATAATTTAAATTTAAATCTAAATAATTATTTTCACAACACTACTCCTTTTTTTTTGTTCAAATGTTGATGTATTTTTTTTGAATATCCTTAATATCGTCCCTAAATTTGTTTTTTTTTCTTAATTTTATTTTATATTAAGTTTTTAACATTTGATTGGTTTTTATTTGAATTTATTTTTATTTATTTAATAAATTTAAATCAAATTAAAGATTTATTTTTTATTATTTTTATTTGATTTAATTTTCTATTTTCAATATTTCTTAAATGTGGTCTAGTTCCTTTTTATTTTTGAAAACCAGTTTTTTTTAAAGGAATCCCCCTTCATGCTTTATTTTTTTACATTGTGTTTTTTTATTTTTTTATTTTTATTTTTTTTTTATACTTTTTTTTAATTTATTTAAATGAAATTTTTTTTTTTTTTATAGGAATTAATATCTCTTTACTAATTTCAGGGTTTTTTATTTTACTATTTATTTTATGCGAAGCTTATTATATAAAAGCGTTTTTGGCGATGAGTAGTATATTAAACACTTTATTTGTTTTTTTAGCTTTAAACGGTACAAATATGGTAGATTTTTTTTTTTTTTTATAATGTGTGTACAGCATGGCTGTTTTAAAAAGTCGAAAACAATTGAAAAGGAAAACATCCTGAGCTAAAATTTTTAAATATAAAAATAAATCTTTTTTTTTTTCAAACAAAATTAAAATTAATTTTGTTAGAACCCGCAATATTAAAAACGTTTTAAATGATTTTTATATGTATTCTTAAAATATTTTTTTTTGTGAACAATTGCTCTTTTTAAATAATTCGTTAGATACCCTTGTTATTTTATTTATTTACATGTTTATTTATAACATTTCTTTAATTGTTATTTTTTGAACTTTACACCAATTCGTCAGTTTTAATTTTAAAACACTGTACTCCTTTAGTGACTTGAAATTTAATTTCTATTTTGTAATTTCTCTATCAATTGTTTTATTTTCAATGGCAGGAGTACCTCCTTTCTTGGGATTTTTTTCAAAATTATTAATTTTGTTAATTTTAATAAATTCAAATTTTTTTTTTTTTTATATTTTTTTTTTTGGATTATTATTTTTCGGACTCTATTTTTATTTACAAAATATACGATTTTTATACTCGACAGGAGTTGGTAATATGAGTTATTCATATTCAATTAACATTCGTCTAACTTCTTTATATTTTTTATTTACATTTTTTTTCTTGTTCATTATTTTATTTGGATTTATTTTTATGGAAGAATTAATTTTATATTTTTATTGATTATTTAGTTAAAATGTGTACAATTGCTTCTACAGCCTCGTAATTTTTACTACAAAAGAAAACATAAAAATAGAAGTTTACTTTCTTTTAATAACTCTTCGTTAAATAATAGATTAAATTTTGGCGGCGCTGGTTTACTTCTTCTAAAACCAATTCATTTAACCGCAAATCAGTTATTTAGATTTAAATTATTTTTAAAAAGAGCTTCTAAGAAATCAGATAGAACTAGACGTTTTGTTTGATTTTTAGCGTTTCCTCACCTTCCATTAACTCGAAAACCTAACGGGGTTAGAATGGGTAAAGGTAAAGGAAAATTAGAATGCTGATTTACTAATATTTCAGCAGGAAGTGTTTTAATTGAATTTAAAAATTTAAGAAAAGGACGTTCTTCTTTTTTTATGAAACAAATGACGCACAAATTGGGGGTTCCTACTAAACAATTATTTTCTACGAATATTTACATGAAATTTCCGATTAAAACTTCTAAAAGTATTTTCTTTAAAAGTTTCTGATAGGTATTTTAAATGTTGTGGTATGGTTTTATTTATTATATAATTATTTTTTTTTTATTATTTTTTTTTATTATTTTTTTTTTAAGATTATTTTATATTAATTTGTTAAATAAATTTAATATATATAATTATCTTTTAAAAATTAGCTTAAGTTTTTTTTTGTTTTTTGCTTTTATATCCCTTACTGTTTTATACTACATTTATGAATATTTTAATAGTTTTAATTTTTTTTATAAACCTTTTTATTCGATTATTTTTTTCGAAAATTTAACTTATGACTTTTTACTTAATGTCAACAATTTAAATTTAAATTTAATTTATGTTTACTATTTTCCATTTATTTATATATTTATCCTAATTACAGTATTATCTGTTTTATTTTGCCTCTCTTATAGTATAAATGAACTAATTATTTTCGTTTTTTATTGTTCTTTAATTTTAATTTCTGGTTATATTCTTTTTTTTACTGATTCGATTATATTATTCTTTTTGTCTTATGAAATGTTATTAATTCCTTCTTTTTTTATTTTATACAAATTTGCTAAAACTCGCAAATGTATCGAAGCTGCTTACTTAATGTTTTTTTGAACTCAATTCGGTGCTCTTTTCCTCATTTTTAGTTTTTTATATTTGTTTTTCTTATGTGAATCTTCTTCTTTTTTATCGATTAGTAATTTTAATTTTTCCAATTTTGAGGTCAATTTTTTTTTTTTATGTTGAATTGTAGGATTTGGAGTCAAATTACCAATTTGACCTTTTTATGGTTGATTACCTAAAGCACACGTTGAAGCTTCTACTAATTTTTCAATTTTCTTAAGTGGAGTGTTAGTTAAATTCGCGTTCTTTGGTCTTTTAAAATGCCTTATTACTTTGCAAATGGAGCCAACTTTTTATTATATATACCCTTTTTTAGTAATAGGAGTTGTCGATGCGGTTTTTAAATTATTTTATCAAATTGATTTAAAGAAACTAGTAGCGTACTCTACTGTTGTAGAAATGCATTGATTAACTATGTGCGTTATTAGCGGACAATCGTGTTTAATGTTAGCAAGTTTTTGCATGTTGATAAGTCATGCACTTTTATCTACTAATTCATTTTTACTAGTAGATGCCATTAATAGAAGATTTAAAACACGATTAATTACAGAAATTAGCGGAGTAAACTTTCTATGTCCTAAGTTATTTTTGGTAAGTTTAATCAATTGCTTAGTTTTTTTAGGTTTTCCCGGTTCAATATTTTTTATTGCCGAATTTTTATTTTTTAGTTTTTTTTTTGATTTATTTCCGATATTGTGTTTATTTCTTATTATATTACTTTATTTACTAGGTCCGACTTTTTTCTTCAGAAGTTGAATGAATGTCTTATTCGGATTATCTCTGAACATTTTTAAAAAAATTCCCCTAGACTTAAATGCTAAAGAACTACTTATATATGGAGGATTGATAATCTTAATGTTTTGACTTGGTTTTTCCTGACAAACTTTTATTTTTTAATTTTTTAATGTGTTTAATTGGCTTCTTTAAAACAATCTGTTCATAGAAATAAAATATATAAAAATTTTAATTTTAGTCGTACACCTGCTTTAACTAAACGATCTCAAGTTAAAGGTATAGTCAGTAAAGTTACTACCATGAGTCCCAAAAAACCTAATTCAGCTTCCCGCCACGTTGCTAAAGTAAAACTTACAAATGAGTTTAGCGTAACCGCCCGTGTTCCCGGAATAGGTTATGTTTGTTCAAAATATAATCGTGTTTTAGTCAACGGAGGGAGAGCTAACGATCTCCCCGGTGTCGGTTATTCTTTAGTACGAGGGGTTTATGATTTTTCAGCCGTTATTTTTAAAAGAAAACGTCGATCGATTTACGGAACAAGTAGGCCCGATAATTACACTAAACATGTTAGACGTTGTTTTAGAACTTCTAAAGCTTAACTTTATTTAATATGAAACTTGAATGAATTTCCACAAAATTAGTCTCTATTATTGCTTGAGCTAGGTCCGGTTCACTCTGACCTTTAACTTTTGGTTTAGCTTGCTGTGCTGTTGAAATGATGCATGCTGCAGTAAGTCGTTACGATATGGATCGATTCGGAATTATTTTTAGAGCGTCTCCTAGACATTCTGATTTAATTATAGTAGCTGGAACATTAACAAATAAAATGGCACCTGTAATTAGACGTCTTTATGAACAAATGCCCGACCCTCGATGAATTTTATCCATGGGAAGCTGTGCAAACGGCGGCGGTTATTACCATTATTCTTATTCCGTAGTTCGAGGATGTGATCGTATCATTCCAGTTGATATTTACGTTCCAGGATGCCCGCCTTCTGCCGAAGCTTTACTTTTTGGTCTTATTCAATTACAAGGAAAAATAGGGTTTATTTTATCTGAATTAAATACTTCTAACGAATGATACGGAGGTGATCATGTTTAATTACATTAAATAATAATTTTAATTCTTTTAATTTTTTTAAGAAAAATCATAAAATAAATCTTTTTAAAAGTTCAGTAAATTTTAAACGTTTTTCTAGAAAAAACACAAAATTTAAAAGAAAATCATTAATTCGATTTAAGCATCAAAGCAATTGATTAATTTACACAAATGTTATTAAATTTTGAATAAAAGATTATATTTTTAATAAAAATTATACAAAATACCAATTTTTTAATAAAATTTTTATAAATAATTTTTATTTTTATAATTTTAATTTTATAAAAAATAGAAATGAAAATCATTTTTACAATTTTAATTTTTATTTTTCTACTTTTACTAAAAAAGGTTATGTTTATTTTACTAATAAAAGTTCAATAAAAAATTCCCCTATCTGCATTGCTTGATTTTTATCTAACGCCAATATTAATAATTCGATTGTCCCTGCTTTTACTTTTTGAGAAAACTTTTCTTATCCTCATAATATTAATAAAAATTTAGATTTTGATATCAATAATTTTTTTAATTTTTCATACGATCTTATTTTGAAAAAAATTGTAGAATTTAGAAAAATTTTAATTATTTTATATCTTTATAATATAAATTTTAAAAAAGTTAAATAAATTTGTTTTTAAGATGTTATAAATTACAAAAAAATATATATACTTCTTCAGCGAGCAGAGTGTCTTATAAATTTTTTAATAGATTAAATTTTCAATATAAATCAAAAAAACTATCTTTTAAAAAAAAATGAAATGCGGGAAGAAATGATTCTGGAAAAATCATTATCCGAACTAAAACCTCTTTAAATATTAAAAATAAAATTATTAAAATTAATCATAATTTACGTTATTTAAAATTAGGATTTTTAAATTCCTTTTATTTTATTCCATTTAAAAATAAATTGTTATCGTTAATTTATTACTCTAACGGATCTTTTTCGTACATACTCACAAGTGAAAAACATAAACTATTTTTTTTAATATATTATAATTTTTCTAAAAAATTAAGAAAATTACGAATAGAAAACACTTTTTTAATGCTTTTTCAAATTAAAAAACTTTCTTTTATTTCTTCTTTAGAACTTTTCCCTGGTAAAAATTCACAATACTCGAGAAGTTCTGGAACAAAATCTAGAATTATAAAATTTGATGAAGAAAATCATTCTGTTTTGGTACAATTGCCGTCAAAAATAAAAAAAATTTTTTCTTATTATTCGTTCGCAATGTTAGGTGCGTTGGCCTTAAATGATAACAAAAACTTTTTAAACGGTAAAGCAGGTTATTGAAGGAATTTTGGGGTTAAATCACTAGTTCGAGGTGTTGCTATGAATCCTGTCGATCACCCCCACGGGGGTCGTACTAAATCTGTAAAATACCCACGAACTCCGTGAGGGAAAACTACTAAATTTAAATAATGAAATTACCCAACTCCCGTTTTTTAAACAAATCTTCTTTAATTTACTGTTCTCCCGTTTTTTGAAAAAAAATTTTTTTATATAAAAAATACCCTATTTTTAAAAATGCAGAAAAAAAAATATTTTCCAGATCTTCAACAATCCCCAAAATATTAAATTATTCTATCGTAAAAATATATTCAGGAAAATCTTGACATAAGAGAGTTGTTAATAATTGAATGATCGGTTTTAAATTTGGTGAGTTTACTTGAAATAGAAAATTAGCTTTGTATAAAGCCAAACAATTAAAAAAAAAAAAAAAATAAAATGAAATTTGAACAATTATTACAAATTTACTGATCGCGGGGTTTTTTATACGGAGGGAAAGTTAAAACTTTTAATATTAATTTAAAAACACTTATCTACGATAACTCGGGAATCTCTTTTAAATCTCAAATTAAATTTGTTAAAAGATTTGAACTTAATTATTTTTTACACGACAAATCTCAAATATTCTCATCATTGCCCATAGAAAATAGAAAAATTATAAATATGTACCTTTCTCAAATTGCTAGTATTAATAACAATATTTTTGAACTTATTAAATATAACTTAATACGATTATATTTAATAAAAAGTTTTAGAGGTCGTTGTCACGCTCTCGGTAAACCTTCTAGAGGACAAAGAACTTGATCAAATGCCGCTTCTTCTTACAGATGTAATCGTGTTATAAGAGTTTTTATTCGTCAAGTAAAGAAAAATAATGTTATTGAAAAAAAAACCGAATCTTTAAATAACAAAATGACTAAAAAAAAAATAAAAAAAAATTTACCTAAAATAAAAATGGTTATTTTAAAAAAAAAAAAAAATTTATGATTTTAAATGTTTTAAGAATTTATGTTGCAACCTTATTTCTATATTAATATTAAATTTTTTCAAAATTATAATAAATTTAAACTAATTAATTATTTTTTTTTAATTAATAATTTTAATAGTTTTTCCTTTTTTAATAATTTATTTTTAAATCAGAATTTTATTAATTTACAAATTCTAAAAATAAAAAAAAATTTTTTATTTTTTTCTAAAAATTCAAATAGAAATAGATTTTTTCTTAAAAATAAAATAAAATTCTTCAAAAATAAAATAAAATATAATAAACTAATTCGTTTTTTTTTCTTAAACAAAAAAATATCTAAAATTAGTAAAAAAAATTTTTGCTATTTCCCTTCTTTTTATTTTTTACACAATTTCTACTTTTTTAACAAATTAAATTTTTTCAAAAATTGAACTTTTTTGATTGGAAATTCCCTATCCCCCTATTATTGAGATTTGTATACTAAAAAAAAATGATTACGACGTAATATAATTTTTTCAATTATACGAAATAACTATAATTTCAATTATTCGAAAAAAAATTATAAAAATAATAAAAATAAAAAATCCCTTTTTTCAAAAAAAATTTTTATAAATAATTTTTTTTATTTAAGAAAAATGAACATAAATTACACAACTCTTAATTTTTTTTTAAAATTTAATTTTAAAAAAATTTCACTACTTACATCTAAAAAAAATAATTATAATTGATTTTTATCAAAACCGTACCTTTTTTTAAATAATTATGAAAATATAAGATTTTCAAATAATTTTAATAATGCCTTTATTTTAATTTTATTTAAAAACTATTTTAAATTATTTAACTTTTTTAAAAAATTAAATTTAAATTTTCGATTAAAAAGAAAAAACGACATTTTTTTTAAAAAAATATACTTTTTTTCTAAAACAACTAAACTATTAAATAATGCCGGCTATTCTTTAAATACTAATTTAAATACTAATTTTTCTTTTTTTAGATATAAAAACTATTTTTTTAAAAAAACCCCGCTCTTTTCTAAAAAAAAAAAACACTTTAAAAAAAAATTTAAATTTTACTGATTAATTTTTTTAATTTTTAAAGGAAAACTTTTTAAAAAGTATAAATTTATTTCGAAATTTCGAAAATTTAAATTTTTTAATTATAGAATTTTAAAAATTTCTAAACGTTTAAAAAAAACAATATTTTTATTTTTCTCAAAAAAAATAAATTCCAAATTTAAATTCTATTGATTTAAAAAAAAATCCCCCAAAAAATTTAAAATAAAATATACTTGAAAATCTAAAAATTGCTTTTTAAATTCAAATAATTTTTCCCCTTTTTGTAAATTTCTTTATAAATGATCTAACAACAAAACAACCTTTTTTATAAAAAAAAATTTTAATAACGAACTTACCTCTTTTAAAAAAAATCATATCAAAGCTAATTACAAAAAATCTAAAGTTTTTAAAAATTTTAATAAAATTATTTTTATATCTAGAAATAAAAATAATTTTTTAACATCTAAGTATGGTTTTTTATTAACCTCTCGTCCGTTTTTAAATTCTTCTACTAAAAATTCCTCTTTTTACGCTATTAAAAAATTTATGTATTCCTTTTCTTATAAAAACGAAATTCAACGATTTATATTAAAACGTTATTTAAAAAACAATTTTTTTAATTTTTCTGATAAGTCATTATCTAATAATACCGGTGTTAATTTGATTCGAACTTACAGCGACTCTGAAATACTTAAATTTGATATATTTTCTAATAACAAATCACACGCTTTTTCTTTATTGATTAAAAATATTAGCAATTCATTGAACTGAAGATATCTCAATTCTCAAATAAACTTTTCAAAAAATACATATAACGACGAATCTAATTTTGTTATAAAGCGAGTTAGGTTTAAACCCGGATACATGAATCTTTGAAGAGATGCCAGAGAAGTTCTTAAATTATCGTTAAATTTATCTATAAAATATCAAACTAAACTAACGAAATATCTCTTAAAATATAACAATTTTGTGAAGTTTAAAACTTTTTTAATTAACGAAATGAGTTTATTTAATATATTAAATAAAAGTAGATTTTTTACAGATCAAAGTGTGTGTAAATTATTTTTAAAAAATAATTTAATTTATGTTAACGGATTAATAAGTTCTAATGAAAATTTTCAATTATTTGTAGGTGATTTAATTCAACTGATTATTAACATTAAATATTATATTTTATATAAATGAATTTTAAACCTTTCTTTAAAAAAAAAAATAAGATTGAAAAACGTTGCTCGAAAAAAAATTAATTCTAATATAGATTTAGAAGAAAAAAAAAGAAGCAACTCCTTACCTAAATGAATTCTTTATAGTAAAAATATTATTGACGATTGTTCTAGTTTTATAGAAGTGGATTATTTTACTTTATCTGTAATAATACTCTACGAACCCTTTTTATGATCTGAATTTAATCCTTATAGTTTAATTGATCAACGTTTTGGTATTATTAATTTATTCAATTGAAAATATATAACTTAATTATTTTTAGAGTCTTTTAGACAATTAAATTTCTAAAAATTGAAATCAAATGTTTTTAATTTTTGACAACCTAATTTTTTACAAAATTCGTATTCAGAGCGAAAAATAAAAAGTTTTATACTTAATTTCGGACCCCAACATCCCGCTTCTCACGGTGTTTTACGTTTAGTTGTTCAATTAAACGGAGAATTAGTTGAAAGAGCAGACCCACATGTAGGTTTTTTGCATAGAGGTACTGAAAAATTAATGGAAACTAGAAATTATTTAAAATCGCTACCTTATTTTGATCGATTAGATTACGTATCTATGATGACACAAGAGCATGCCTTTTGTATAGCAATTGAATCTTTATTAAAAACAGTTTCCTATACATCTTTATACGTTCAAATTCGGGTACTTTTTGATGAGCTTACTCGAATTTTAAATCATTTATTAGCCATATCGACTCATTCACTAGATGTAGGAAATATGGCACCCATGTTTTGAGCTTTTGAAGAACGTGAACGTATCATGGAGTTCTATGAAAGAGTTTCTGGTGCACGAATGCATGCCGCTTTTTATAGACCTAACGATATAGATTGAACTGGTTTAAATTATCAATTTTTTTTAGATGTTTCTTTATTTGCAAGAGATTGCTTTAAATCTTTAACTGAAATTTTTACTGTTTTAGCAACAAATAGAATTTGAAAATCTCGTTTAGTAAACGTAGGTAGTTTAAATATTACAGACGCTTACTCTTATGGAGTCTCTGGTCCTATAATTAGAAGCGCTGGTGTTAAAAAAGATATACGATTTTTAAGATCTGAAACTTACTCCCATTACTGATTTTTATCTATTCAAGGTTATTTAGGAAAAAGAGGAGATAGCTATGATAGATTTTTAATCAGAACACGGGAAATGTACGAAAGTGTCAATATCGTTTTTCAAATATTAACAAATTTAACAAATTTAACAAACGAAAATTCAAATATTATTAATTATAAAAATAAAAATACAAATTTCTTTTCTTTCTTTGATTTTTTATACGCAAATAAATTTAAAAAATTAAATCATAATTCCAAATATACATCCATGGAAAGCTTAATTAATCATTTTAAACAATATAGTGAAGGAATTAAAGTCCCTAGAGGATTTATATATAAAGCAGTCGAAGCTCCTAAAGGGGAGTTTGGAGTTTCTTTGATATCTGACGGAACTTCCGTTCCTTATCGTTGCAAGATTAGAACCCCTGCTTATCATCATATGCAAGTTATGCCTAGATTAGTTCAAGGTCATTTTTTTGCCGATTTAGTTACGGTTTTAGGGTCTCAAGATATTGTTTTCGGTGATGTCGATCGGTAATGATTAGAGAAAATAAATGAAAACTAGTTGATAATTTTAGACGTAAACTTTTTTTAAAAAACGAATTAAAAAAAATAATACTTAAAAGTATTATTAAAAATAAAACGCTACCCCTAAGTTACAGATATTTAGCTTTATATAACAAAAACAAATTAATTAGACTATCTTCGATAACTCAACAAAAAAATAAATGCATCGAGACGGGACGAATTTGATCAACCGTTAAACGCACTAATTACTCTAGATTTTTTTTTAGAACTGAATCTAATAATGGTAATTTACCTGGTTTTAAACGTGCTAGTTGATAATTGATGTGAGATTTAAAATTATACGTTGTTGATTTTTTTTTTTTTATTAATTTCATTTTTCAAGATTTATTTTTTATTTTTCTTAATACTATAGACCCTTTTTTACAAAACGGTTTATTAATTTTTAATTCAAAAATTTTTTACCAATTTCCTCAAAATATGACCTTTTTTTTTGCAATTAAATTTTGCGTTGCAATAAGTTTTTTAGTTTTAATAAGAGGCGGAGCCCCTCGTTATAGGTACGATTACTTGACTAAATTAGGTTGATTAAAATTTTTGGGATTTATTATTGTAATTTTTTTCTCATCTATATTAACTTTTTTTTTATTTTAATATGAAATTTGAACATTTTTATAATTTTATTAACATCATTTTTTTTAAAAATATTATTTTTAAAATCAATTATATTTTAAATCTTACGAATTTATTTTTACTAAATTATTTTTTTAATTGAAAAGTCGCCAATTTTGCAGATTCTTACTGATTTATTTATAGTAACAAAAAAACTATATACGAGATTCGGTACTTTTCTAAATAATTTATTTTTTTTTATTGGAAACTAGCTTAATCGGTAAAGCATTAAATTTTGGGTTTAATGAGTATGGGTTCGAATCCCGTGTTTCCAACTTTGTTATATAATTATTCTTTATCTTATGTAATTAATAGTATTAATATAAATAAATCAAAAAAAAAATTAATTTTTTGTATTTTTTATACAAGAAAAGTATTTACTTTTCTAAAGCTTTTATACAGAGTTAATTTTTTACATAAATTTATTATTATAAAAAATAAAAAAAATAATAAACTATTTTTTAAAATATTTCTTTCTTTTTATAAAACCAAACCTATATGTTCGAATTTTAAATTAATATCAACCCCTTCAAAAATATTTACCATTTCAAACAAATCATTGAATCTATTGACTAAAAAAACAGGAAATTCTGTTTATTTAATTTCAACATCTAAAGGCTTGCTACCTCACTATGAAGTCATCAGATTAAAAATAGGAGGAGTCCTTGTTGGTTCTTTTTCTTTTTAAAAAATACTGTTATTTGATAACAAACGTGAACAATAGTAAATTTATTATAAAATTCAAAAATCATTTTAAAAATTTAAATTTTTACTCTATGCCCGTATCAATTCTTTTTATTGTTAGAAAAAGATTAAATTTAGCATTTAATTTTATTTTTATTTTTTCATTAATTTTATATTCTATTTTTTAATTATTTTAATTGTAGTAAAAATTATAATAAAAAAATTTAAAAGATTTTTACTTAATTAATTTTAGTATTTTAATTAATTTACGTGTGTGCAATTGTCCTCTTTTATTAATAAATTTTTTTTATCATTCTACAGTAATTATCTCTTAACTAAAACGTTATTTTTTAAAAAAATAAAAAATTTTATATTTTCCTTTAATTATAGATTTTTAGAAAATTTGACCAACTCGTCTTACTTGTTTTGACAGTTTATTTTTAAAAAAAATTTTTGAATTAATAGAAAAAAGAAAATTAAATTTATTTCAAAATTACAATTCTCCGATTATAGTTTTTTTTTCATTGAAAATAAAAAAAATTTTTTCCAAAATACTAATTTAATTAAAAATAATTTTTTTATTTATTTTTTTTTTAATAATTTTAAAAATTTAATTAATTTCATATTTTTAAATTTTATAAAAGTAAATTTAAATTTTAAAAAATCCTCTATATATTTTTTAGATATATATAAAAGAACTTTCGGTGAAAGTTTTTTTTATTTAAGAGGTCTTTTTATTATTTTTTTTATAGATGCTTGTATTACTGATGATGAACCTTTATGAGAACCTATCGAATGAAGTTTAGTACAAACATGACTTCTTTTTATTTTTATATTTGCTTGAATTGCAGAAAACTTAATAACTAGTAGATTCGGAAGTTATACCGGACGTGATAAAAGGGTTTGATTCGCCTGATACAAAAGTTTTTGATTAATCGACCTAATTTATGCTATTTCTTACGGACTTGCGGCTTTGTTTGTAATAATACCATTTTATTTTGAATTAACTTATAGCTTATCTTTTGTTTTTTCTTGATGAAATTGGTACACCAGAGTTTTCTTTTTTAAATTTATTAGTATATTTTCTATTATTATCTTATTAGCTCATCTTTTACAATTAAATTTAAGATGATTAAATTGAAAAAAACTATTTTTTTTTATTTTAATAATAAATTTTTTTATAGCATATTTACTTTATACAAATTTTATAATGGCCTTTTTTGGTTATTTTACTGATCCGTTATGATATCAAAAAACACGATCAATCGACTATATTCAATTAAGTCACGAACCGTCTAAATGAGGGTGAGGTCCGGCTAAAAGAGATCATTTTACTTATCATAAAGTTAGTACCGTTTTTTGGTTTAAAAACGACGGTCCTTTTGCAGGTGCTTTTTTAATGATACACATTTTTTTTTTTTTTAGTATTTTTTTTTTATATATTTATTGAGTAGTCCTATTAAGAAGAGTTTATGCTACTAATGAAATTACATACACTTTTACTGTTTTTTGTATATCTTCTTTAAAACAATTTTATTATTTTTTTTTTTTATTATACTTATTGATATTTATGAGTTTTATAGTTTGTTATTGAAGATTTCCGGTTGAGTTTTTGTGATTAATCAATTCAAATTCTTGATTTATTAATTTTTTAATAATCTTAAAAGACTATTTTTTTTTTATGTTAAATATTATTTATTATTAATGTGTTTTGTTATTCATTAAAGCTTCTAAAGTTTTATCTTTAAGTTTCGTTTTTATGCCATTAATGGGTTGCGCTGTAGCTACTGGATTAATTTTTGCTTCATTAATTAAAGGAATTTCTTACGCACCTGATTTAGAAGAAGTATTATTCAATTATACTACTTTAGGTTTTGCTTTCGTTGAAAGTTTCGCCTTCCTTCTATTTTTCGTTGCTATTATTGTAATTTTTTTATAAAAAAAATTACAATAATTTTTAAATATATTTAAGAAAGTTTTATTTTCTTAAATATAATTTAAAAGTAAGAAATCTACCCTTTTCAATGAAGTCTAAAGACAACATAATAAAATTAAATTTTTTTTGGGAAATATGTCTAATCCAAGTATAAATAGATGAGGTCTTAATCTATTTTGATATAGATTTTGATACAACGATAAAAAAAACTCCTTAATTGTAAACCAAGATAACTTGTTTAATAAATTAATGCTCATATATATCCATTATGGTTTATTATTACCGAATAATATTTTTTTAAATAACTATTGATTTAATATCAGTAAAAAAAATAATAGATCATTAATCGAAGATTTTAGTATAAAATATTTTCGAATAATTGAATACAAAAATAAAGTATTAAATGAATATAAATCCTATAAAATCAGAAATAAACTAAAAAATCTTTATTTTTCAAAGATATGAATTTTACGTTATCAAAATTGATTAATAATTAATTTTTATTGTTTTCAACCTTTATCGAAAAAAACTAACAAAAATAATATTCACAAAAAATCTTTAGATTTTTATTTACCAGAAAAAAAACAAAAAAAATTAACAATTTACCGTACTAAATTTAATTTTTTTTTTTTTTTAAATAATTATTTTCAACAAAAAATGTACTATAAGTTTTAAAAATATACCTTTTTATTTAAATTTTTTTTTTTAAAAAAAAATTTTTTGTTTTTTTATAATTTATTAAACAATAAGTATTTTGTAATAAAAGACGAACAAGAGTTCCCCACAGTTATCCCTTTTTGACAAAACCTCTCATTAGTTAATTATAATAATCTAAGTTTTTTTTTTTTAATATCTAATTTCACTAATATAGACAAAAACCTTAACGCCCTATCTTTATTATCTTATTACAACTCAAATTTTACTAACTATACACTTTTTAGTGATTCTAAAAAACTTTTTCCAATTAAATATAATTACAATAACTCCACCGCCTTTTTGTCTAATTTTTTTTATTTAAAAAATACATCTTTTATTAGATTTTTTATTAATAATATGATTGATGTTCCTATTTGTTTTAAAAAAAGTGCATCCTTAAGAACTAAAAATTTTGAATTACCTTTATTAAAGTTTATAAATTTTTTAATGAGAAAAGGAAAAAAAGAAAAATTTAATAGAATAATATTTAATTCGTTTAGGTTTTTTTTTAAAAATATTAAGTTAAATAAAATAAATTTGACAAATGAAAATTGCTCATGACTGGATTTATATATGTTTACCAATACGATATTCACAAGTTACTGTTCTTATAATAATTTCTCTAACGTATTTTTATTTGATCAAAATTTTATTTTAAACTATAACAATTCTTACTATAATAATAATAAATTACCAAACACAACTTTTTTTTTAAAAAATTATTTGTATTTATTAATGTCAAAAGTATCCCCTGTCTTTAGTTACTTTATTTATAGTGTTGATAAAAATATAAGAAAATTTTCAAGAGGTAAATCTGGTAAATACACTTTCATTTGAAAATATATAGCTCCTTATAAGAGATCACATTTATCAATGCGTTGAATTATCAAAGATATTAAATTTTTTCAAAGTAAAGCTCTAAACGAGCGATTATTAAAAACTTTCAATAATTTATTAATTTGCCCTGAAAAAAGTTTTTCATGAAAATCAAAAATATTTGCTCATAACTATGTTTTTAAAAATTTTAGAAAAAATTTAATGATAACATTGAAAACTAATTCTTAAATAAAACAAATTAATTTATAAATGAAGTGGTATGGAAATTATAATTACAACACGGTTAAATCTAAATTAAAAATCTCTAGAAAAAAAAGATTTATTATAAAAAAATACAACCCCCTATCTTATTTTTATAAAACAATTTTATATTTACCAAATGAGTGAAATCTGTTAATTTTAAAAAAAAAAAACTTTACCCCCAATCGCCTATTACTTATGTATTTATATTCTGATTTTTATTTTTTTTTTTTACCGATTTTTAATAGATTTACTTTAATTTCGTATGATAAGTATTTGAAATCTATAATTATTAAATTTATTTTTAAAAATAATTTTTTTAATTTATTTTTTAATTATTTTAAAATAATTTTTTTTTCCTTTTCAAAAATTTTTTTTAGAAAAATTAAATTTAAAGGAAAAGGTTACTATATTTACAAAAATAATAGAAATACCATCGCCCTTCAATTCGGTTATTCTCATTTATTGTATTTGTATTCTTTTTTTATTAATGTTAAATTTATCACTAAAACTTCTATTCTTCTTTTTGGAATAAATTTAAAAGATTTAGAAAAAAAAACAAATGAATTAGTTAATATTAAAAAAATTAACATTTTTACAAGTAAAGGTATTCGATTTGCTAAACAAATTATCTACAAAAAAACTGGAAAAGTTAGTTCCTATCGTTAATTATTTAAAATTTAGAAATGTTTCCTAATTTTTTTTTTAAAAAAACCTGATTAATTATTAAAATGCTTTTTAGTTATACTTCTTATCAAAATATTACTTTCTATTTTTTTTTTTGACAAAAATATATGTATAAATTAATTTTTTTTATTTTTTTTCTTTCGTATATTTTTTAATTTAATATTTATGTTAAATTTATTTGTAAGTTTGGGAGACTTTGAAGTTTTTTTTAATTATTTATCTGTTGCAATTTTAGGAATTATTGTTTATAATGCAATTAATTGTTTTTCTTTTCGTGATTTATTAAAAAGATTTGGATTTTTAAAAATCTCGAGGAGAGATTTTTACGAATGTGGTTTTAAGCCGCAAACTCAAAAACCAATAAGATTACCTATTCAATTTTTACTTATTTGTGTTTTTTTCTTACTTTATGATATTGAATTAATTTTTTTATTTCCGTATGTATCGGGTGTTGTTTTTGCAGGTTTTTATGATTTTATTTTATTAATATTTTTCTTTATGTTATTTTTGTTAAGTCTTATTGTGGATTATGAACGTCACGCTTTATACTGACAATATTAATTTTGTTCGAAGGTAGATATTTTCGTCGAGTTCAATGAGGTTACCATCCTATTTTTCAAGGTGTAGATGCAGTTACAAGTTGAGGATGAAATTTAGTTTCATTATCAGGTATGTTTTTTTCTTATTTAAATTTTTTTGTAAATCGTTTAGTTCTACCATTTTCTAGTGTTACATCTGTTATTGGTTTTATGTTATTAATTGCCATTTCTTTACAATTATTATCTGGATTTTATTTAGGATGATATTATATTCC